>JACDJB010000982.1_pt1 | contig 24501 bp, 22 predicted proteins | sample 7454121 | NCBI WGS metagenome assembly JACDJB01 (sample SAMN14253290, study PRJNA609438) | sludge metagenome | isolation source: sludge after 25d culture with pyrite | collected 2018-12-20
ACGGGCCGTTCCACGCGTTCAGTCGTTCGGGACGGTTGAGGGTGATCAGCGCAATGCCAGGCTGGCGGTGCTCGAACAGGACGACGTCGTCACTCATCTTGCGGAACGTACTCGCCGTCACCGTCGGCGGCCGAGACGGGCAGCGCCTCGATCACGTCGCCGTCGGTCACCACGTCGTCGGTCACGTCGCTGTCGATGACTTCGATGTCGGTCACGTCGCTGTCGGTCACGTCGTCGTCGATGACTTCGCTGTCGGTCACGTCGGCCGGCATGCCACGATGCCGCTGGCGATCGACGAGCAGGTACAGCACGGCGGCGGCCACCACGACCAGGGCCACCCACTGGTTGAGGCGCAGGCCACCGCCGGCATTGGCGGGGTCGATGCGCAGGCCTTCGACCCAGAAGCGACCGGTGAAGTACCCCGCCACGTAGACCGCCAGCAGCCGGCCGGGGCGCAGCGTCATTCGCTTGCCGATCACGATCAGCAGCGCGCACAGCGCCAGGTTCCAGAGTGCTTCGTACAGGAACGTCGGGTGGAAGGTGGTGCCCGACGGGTAACCCGCGGGCAGGTGCTCATCGTCGATCTCCAGCCCCCACGGGAGGGTGGTGGGGCGACCGAACAGCTCCTGGTTCCACCAGTTGCCGAGGCGGCCGATGGCCTGCGCCAGCGGGATCGCCGGTGCGGCCGCCGTGAACACACCACCCACCGACAGGCCTCGGCGGCGGATGGCCCAGATGCTGACGAGCACCCCGGCGAGCAAGCCACCGGGAATGCCCAGGCCGCCTTCCCAGATCTTCAGCCAGCGGCTGGGCTCCTTCCACGGCTGGCTCTTGTCGGTGACGACGTAGTACAAGCGCGCGCCCACCACACCGGCGCCGACCGCCCACAGTGCGATCGAGCTCATGTCGTCGCGGGTGCCCACGCCGGCGGCTTCCATGCGACGACCGGCCAGCCACACCGCAGCCACGACACCGAGCGCGATCATCAGGCCGTAGGCGTGGATGGCCAACGGGCCGATGTGCAGCACTCCGTCGGAGGGGCTGGGAATGGAGGCGACCAGCGACATCGCAGCGGCGACCACGGGGTCAGGCAGTGACGCTGTTGGCGAACGCGACCGTGGACTCGAAGATGAGCTCCTTGTCGTAGTCCTGCGTGGCGACGTGATAGCTGCGCTCGAGCAGGATGCGCTGCACCGGGCCGCCGTAGTTGGCGGCCAGGAAGTCGCCCTGCACCGGCTCGACCACGTGGTCTTGCGGCGAGCTCAGCAGCAGCAACGGCTGATGCATGCGGCCGTACTCCGACGCCAGCGGGGCCAGGCCGTCGTTGACCAGTGACAGCAGCGGGGCGAGGGGTGTGGCCTCGTAGGCCGACTCGTGAGCTGCGGGGTCGGCGATGTCGCTGCCGATGGCAGGGATGAGGTGCGTGCCGCCGTCGATCATGCCCTGCAACATGGCCACCACCTCTGGCGCCTGCGGTTGCGTCGCGGGGTTGATGCACACCAGGCCGGCCACTTCCGGATGGTCGGCGCCGAGGCGCAGCGTGAGCGCGCCGCCCATGCTGAGACCGACCACCACCACCTTGTCGACGCGAGCGGCGAGGGCCTGGTAGGTGGCCTCTGCGGCGCCGGCCCAATCGGCCCAGCGGGTAGGCATCATCTCTTCCACGGTGGTGCCGTGGCCCGGCAGCAGCGGCATCTCCACGTGGTAGCCGGCGGCGGCCAACGCCTCGGCCACGCCGCGCATGCTGCCGGGGTTACCGGTGAAACCGTGCAGGACCAGCGCCCCGTGCGACGAGGAACCGAGGTGCGACCAGGGCTCGGCCCCGGGAATCAGTGCAGTCATGGCCTGCAGTATGTCAGCAGCTCACAGATACGGGTCGTCGGGACCAGCGGCATGATCCCACCACTCGACCGGTGACCCCTTGGCCTGCCAGTCCTCGAACGGGTAGATGCAGTTCACCGGGCATGCCGGCAGGCACTTGTCGCAACCGCTGCACAGCTCGGGCACGATGACCACGTCGGGCCCGTGGTTGAAGATGGCCCCGAACTGCGGCGGGCAGTGGCGCAGGCACGCATCGCAGTTGATGCACTCGAGCATCTCGATGTACAGCGGCGGGTTCTTCCACTTCTCGTTGCGCGCGCGCTCGGTGATGCGGTCTGCTCGCGAGCCGGCCTTGAACGCAGTCATGGCGTGCAGTGTAGAAGTCTGGACGGGCACCGGATTGACCCGCGGGTCAATCCCCTGCTGAACTGAGCACGTGACCGACGATCGCCGTCATACCGAGCAGGGCAACGAGCGCAAGCAGCAGCTGGTGCACGCCGCCGAGCAGCTGTTCACGCAGAAGGGCTACGGCGCCACGCGCATCAGCGACATCTGTGCGGCGGCCGGCGTCGCCAAGGGTCTGTTCTACTGGTACTTCCCCACCAAGCAGTCACTGTTCGGCGAGCTGGTACGCACCATGCGCCTCAGCCTGCGGCGAGCGCAAGCGGCGGCGATGGATCCCACCGCCGATCCCGTCACTCGCATCCGGCAAGGCGCCGAGGCCAGTGTGCGGTTCATGGCCGAGCACCAGATGTACTTCGCGCTGCTCGACGTCGAGCGCACCGACGAAGCGCTGAGCCCGGTGATGCGGGAGGGCAGCGACGTCTACGCGACCGACGTGTGCCGGCTCATCGAGGCAGCACAGCGCGACGGCCTGGTGCCCGACGGCGAGGCGATGTTCTTTGCGGTGGGCGTGTTGGGCGCGGTCTCGTCGTTCAGCCACGCACACCGCATCGGCCGGCTCGCGATGCCGATCGACGATCTCGCCCAACTGGTGGGCGAGTGGGTCATGCAAGCACTGACCGGTCGAGCAGCGGCGCCAGCGACGGATCGCGGCGAAGCAGCACCGCGATGAACGCGCGCACGACGCGCGGGTCGAACTGCGAGGCGCGGCCGGCCACCACGTAGTTGATGGCGTCGACCGGCGACCACGCGTGCTTGTACACGCGGGCACTGATGAGCGCGTCGAACACATCGGCGACGCCCACGATGCGCCCGCTGAGGGGAATCAGGTCGCCCGCCACGCCGTTGGGATAGCCGGTGCCATCCCACCGCTCGTGGTGCGTGAGCGCCAGTTCGGCGGCCAGCTGCACCACCGGCGACGGGCTGCCGATGAGCATCTCGTTGCCCAGCGATGTGTGCGTCTTCACCACGTCGAACTCGGTGGCGGTGAGCGGACCCGTCTTCATCAGGATCTGGTCGGGGACGGCCACCTTGCCGATGTCGTGCAAGCGGCCCGCCAGGCGCAGGCGATCGACGTACTCGTGGTCTTCGCCCAGTTCCTCCGCCACGTCGGCAGCCAGATCGCCCACACGCACCGGGTGCGCCGCGGCGTCGGTGTCGCGGAACTCGGCGAGCTCGGCAACTCGCTGCAGCGCCTCCACTTGGAACAGCTCGATCTGATCGGTGCGCTGCCCCACCATCTCCTCGAGATCGGTGGTGCGCAGCCGGATGATCTCCGATTGCTGGCGAGCGGCCTCGGTGTCGTGCTGGATCTGCAGCGTGCGGATGCGCAGGTCGGTACCACGGTTGAACATCTCCTCGTTCAACAGGTAGCGCGCTTCTTGATGCATGAGCGCCTGCTCGAAGCGGCCCATCTCCTTGCACAGGTTGGCCAGCTTCTCGCGCACGCTGAGCGCGACCTCCGTCATGCCGGCCTCGGTGGCCAGATCCAGTGCGCTGCCCCACTCGCGCAGCGCGTGATCGCGGAGGTGCTGAGCCACGTACAGGTCGCCGCGAGCGGTGCGCACCGTCACCACGCTTCCGGGCGAGAGTGCCACTCGGCGAGCAGTGCGGTCGCGCATCACCGAGTCGGCCTCGTCGAGGCAGCTGAGCGCTCGATCGAGCGCGCTCAGCGACACGTAGGCGATGGCCAGGCGAGCCAGGATCTCGGGCACGAACTCGGGAGCGTGCTCCTTGGCGAGCGCCAGCGCCGACTCGCCGAGGCTGACGGCGAGCAGGTCCTCGTGACGGTCGGCGCGCACTCTGGCCATGTTGGCCAGGGTGACCGCATCCAGATCCGGGCGGTCCTGACCCTTGTTGGCCATCAGCGCCGCTTCATAGGTGACGATGGCCCGGTCGGTGTCGCGCAGGCTGTGCTGGATGACCGCCAACGAGTTCAGCAGCAGGCCTTCGCTCGAACGCTCGTTGGTGGTTCGGTAGAGCTCGAGTGCTGCCAGCGCCGATGCCAACGCATCGGAGAAGTTGGCCGCCTGGTACTGCACCGCAGCGATGAGGTTGAGCGCATTGACCTCCGACTTGGCAGCGCCGCATTGGTGGGCGAGGTCGCGCGCTTCCAGCGCGACGGCGAACGCCTCGTTGTTGAGCCCCGATGCGTAGGACAGTTCGGCGAGCCGGTAGAGCGCCTCGGCCTCGCCTTGCGGATCGCGCCGAGCGCGGGCCATCACGCGCGCCTGCTGAACCATCGAGCGGGCCTTGCCGAGGTCGGACGAATCGACGCTTCTGGCCATCTCCAGCAGGTCTTCGACGGAGGGTTCGCTGCCGGGACTGTGCGTTGAAGGCACCGTCGACGTCATGCTCACCCTTTCGATCTCTACGCGCCGCGGAGAGTCGCGCCGCTGTTGCAGGTTAGTTATCGGCACTTCTGACCTGGGCGATAGCAGAGATTCCTGTGAACGGTCGCTCACGGCCAGTGAGCAGCGGTTTCTCTCGTATCGTGACCTCGTGGAACCCATGCGGCGACAGCAAGCCGCTCGCAGAAACGTCGACACGTCGGCCATCACCGCGCTCGCGCCGGTGCTTGCCGTCGCGCCTGTGTGGCTGCTCGCCATCTCGGTCATCTGGTTCCCCGTGCACCTCGTGTGGGACGTCCCGTTCCTGTGGTTCGCCGGCGGCTACCTGGCGTCGGTGGTGCTGTTGTTCCTGCGCCCGGTGCAGGTGTTCGTGCTGGCCCCGCTGCTCGGTGCGCGCCAACCCACGGCTCAGCAACGCAGCGTGCTGGCGCCGGCATGGCGACCGGTCTTGCAGGCCAACGACCTGCCTGCACGCCGCTACGTGCTGGCCGTGCTGCCGTCGAACGAGCTGAACGCGTTCGCGTGCGGCGGCCACCTGGTGGTGGTCACGTCGTACGCGATCGAGGCCCTGCCGCGCGACGAGCTGTCGGGCGTGCTGGCACACGAGCTCAGCCATCACCTCGGCCTGCACACGGTCGCGCTCACGGTGGGCCAGTGGCTCAGCATTCCGGTGCTGCTGCTCGCGCGCATCGGCTTCTTCCTGCAGAACGTTGCCTCGGCGGCCACCACCAGCTACGCCAGCCACTCGTCGGCCATCACCGCGGTCGGGCGCAGCGTCGCCGCGCTGCTCACCGCGGTGTCGTGGGTGTTCCTCAGCGGGCTGCTGCTCAGCAACATGCTCGCCAACGTCGTGGGTCGCAACAGTGAGTTCCAGGCCGATCGCAGGGTGGTCGGCATGGGGTTCGGGCGGCCGCTGGCCACCGCGCTGCGCCGGTTCGTGGCCGACTTCGGCGGCGATCGGCCACTCACTTGGCGCGACCGGCTGGCGGCCAGCCACCCCACTGCTCGCACCCGCGTGGCTCGCATCGAGGCCATGCTGCGCTCGCGACGCTGAACCGAGGTACCACAACGTCACCGCAACCTCCGGTCGCGAACCACTAGTCTCGGTGCGATGAGCGGCGCCATCGACGTACACGCCCTGGCCCGCGCCTTCGGCGACAAGCGCGCTGTCGATGGGGTCGACCTGTCGGTGGCGGCGGGTGAGATCTATGGCTTCCTCGGGCCCAACGGCGCCGGCAAGAGCACCATGGTGCGCATGCTCACCACGTTGCTCGCACCCACGGGCGGGTCGGCCCGCGTCGCCGGGTTCGATGTGACCACCGATGCCGAGAAGGTGCGCCTGCGCATCGGGGTGGCGCTGCAGGATGCCGCGCTCGACGGCAAGCAGACCGGTCGCGAGCTGCTCGACCTGCAGGGCCGGCTGTACGGGTTGCCGAAGGCCGAGCGCCTGCGTCGCCTCACCGAGCTGCTGCAACTGGTCGACATCGGCGACGCGATCGACGACCGCATCAACACGTACTCGGGCGGCATGAAGCGCCGGCTCGACCTGGCCGCGGCACTGGTCCACCAGCCACAGGTGCTGTTCCTCGACGAGCCCACCACTGGGCTCGACCCCACCAGCCGCGCGGCCGTGTGGGCGGAGGTGCGCTACCTGAACCAGGAGCTGGGCATGACCATCTTCCTCACCACTCAGTACTTGGAGGAGGCCGATGCGTTGGCCAACCGGGTGGGCATCATCGCTCACGGACGGCTCGTCGCCGAAGGCACGCCCTCCGACCTGAAGCGTTCGATCGGCAGCGATGTCATCGTGGCGCGGGTCGCTCGCGGCACCGCGGCACAGGTCGCGCAAGCCGTCGCCGGGCTGGCCGACGTGGCTCGCGTCGAGATCGCCGGCGACGAGGTCACCATGTCGGTGGCCCACGGCGCATCGGCCATCAGCCCGGTCGCGGTTGCGCTGGCCGACGCCGGTCTGGCGGTGGAAGGCCTCACCCTGCGCACTCCCACGCTCGACGACGTGTTCCTGCACATGACCGGCGGCCGCATGCAGGAGGACGCGGCATGACCTCCGTCGCCACCGCCGTGCAGCATGGCGAGCGGGTGCACCCGCGCAGCGCCGGCTTCTGGACCGACCTGCGCACGGTGAGCCTGCGGGCGTTGCGCCTCACCTGGCGCGACCCAGAGGCGTTCGGGCCGGCGCTGGCCATTCCGCTGTTCTTCTTCGTGGTCAACGTCGGCGCGCTGCAGACGTTCGTGGAGGGCAGCTTCCCTCCCGGGTTCGACTACAAGGCGTTCCAGTTGCCGGTGGCCGTGGTGTTCGCGGTCACCGGCGTCAGCCGTGCAAACGCGTTGGTCACCGACATCCAGAATGGCTACCTCGACCGGCTGCTGCTCACGCCGGTGCGCCGCGGCACGCTGTTGCTGGGGCTGATGACCGCCGACTTCGTGCTCATCGTGGCCCTGGCGGTGCCGGTGCTGCTGCTCGGCCTGGCGCTGGGCATCCACGTCGCCACCGGCTTCGGTGGCATCGTGGTGTTCGTGCTGCTGGCCGGGTTGTGGGGCCTGGCGTTCACCGGCTTCCCCTACGCGATCGCGCTGCGCACCGGCAACCCCACCGCGGTGAACAACGCCTTCCTGCTGTTCTTCCCGTTCGCGTTCCTCACCACCGCCTACCTGCCCCAGGAAGCGATGACGGGCTGGCTGGCGACTGCGGTCAAGTTCAACCCCACCACCTACCTGCTCGAAGGCATGCGCGCGTTGATGCAGACAGGGTGGGAGTGGGCTTCGTTGGGCAAGGCGCTGCTGGCGATCGCCGGCATGGGCATCATCTCGTTCACACTGGCATTCCGCTCGCTGCGCGGTCGCGTGAAGCGCAACTAGCGCCCTCGCCGGCCTCACGAATCAACGACTTGCAGAAGTTCTTCGCTTTTCTGCAAGGTCGCGCGCACTCGTCTCTCTCCTTGGCAACACGCCACGTACGGCACCTACCAAGGAGACATTGAGATGAACCGCAACCGCAACACCAACGGCAACACCAACGGCAACACCCGCACTCGCACGATCGCCCGCCTGGCCGCCGCCATCGGTGCCGGCGTCGTCACCTTCGGCGCCGCCGGCTCGGCGTTCGCCGACAGCCCGGTGCAGCCGATCGACGCCCTCGACATCGCCCCGGCACCAGCGTGCACCCCATGGAGCAACGACGGGTTCGACTGGAACTTCACGGCACAAGGCCAGAACTCGTGGATGTTCCAGATCGGCTACCAGGATGCCGTGAACACCTGCGACGAGTTCGTCGCGCTGAAGATCTATGCGCTCGCCTCGGCGACCGCATCCGTCGACGACCCGGGTTCGCACATGACCTACAGCGGCAGTTACCCGCTGCAGAAGACGGAGGACGACACCGAGCTGCTCGGCCTGCACGACTGGGCTGCCTCGAAACCGAACGAGTGCAGCGAGTTCCGGCTGACGGTCGGTGGCCAGCAGATCCTGGCCGAGCGGTTCACCGACGGGTGCACCCCGCTCGACCTCAGCAACGGCCCGGAAGTAGGCCCCGACCCGACGTTTCCGCAGAACCCGGGTGACCTGACCAACGGTGATCCCGAGCCCACCGACCCCGACCGACCCGACGACCTGACCAACGGTGATCCCGAGCCCACCGACCCGGATCGTCCCGACGACTTCACCGCCCCGACGACCACCGACCCGGGCAACCCCGGCGACCTCACCAACGGCGATCCGGGCGACCCGGGCGATGGCGGCGACGATGACGGCGGCCAGGGCGGCGACGGTGGCCAGGGAACAGAAGGCGGCGAGCTGCCACACACCGGCGCCTCCTCCGGCACGATGATCGCGCTGGCCGCCGGCCTCAGCGGCCTCGGTGCCCTGGTGCTGGTCGGTACCCGCCGGCGAGCAACTGCCGCCTGAGCCAGGCCAGCAGCACGTCCACTCGCGCCGATCGGGCGGGGCCATGTTGGCTCCGTCCGATCGGCGCGTTCGCCGGCCGGCGTCCGACGCGTCGGCAACGGCACTGCGTGACCATGGCCCCTATGCGGAGGGCGTGATGCGCCGTACAAGAAAAGTGTCCCCATCGGATATCAATTGGAGGACCCTATGAAGCACGGGACATTGACCAAGACGGAGCCCACCTACCGGTTCCCGGATCTGCCCGACATGCGGCGCTGGTTCGACACCCTTCCTGCGTGGTTCACACCCTTCGAGGCGATGAAGCTCGAGGAGCGCCACACCAAGGATGCGTACGTCGTGCGAGCCGAGATGCCCGGCATCGATCCCGACACCGAGGCCGACGTGTGGATTGCCGACGGCATGCTCCACATCAAGGCCGAGCGCACGCAGGAGCAACGCGACGAGAAGGCCGACAGCTTCCGTTCCGAGTTCAGCTACGGATCGTTCCACCGGGCAGTGACCCTGCCCAAAGGGGCGGCGGCCGACGAGGTGAAGGCCACCTACAAGGACGGTGTGCTCGAAGTGACGGTTCCCATCCGCCCGGCCACCGAGGCCGTCGCCAAGGTAGCCATCAACAGAACGTGACGCACCGCGAGGCAGGGGCGCCCCCATGTGGGGCGCCCCTTTCCATTGCAGCAGCCATGCAGCGATCCGTCAGGAGTCAGCGGTGTCGTCGATCGCTGCCAGCCAGTCGGTCCAGTACTGCTTCCACCGCTCGACGGCCGCAGCGTCGGGTAGCCCATCGTGCGAGACGTTGACCATGACCCGACCGTCGGCTTTCGACGTGAAGGAGAACAGCGCGGAGCCGATTTGCTGGTCGTCGATCTCGACAGCGACGCGCAAGGCCTTGCTGTCGGGTTTGGATCGCAGGCGCGTCTCGAGCCCGGGGAACAGCGCAGGCCGGTCGGCGTCGTTCGCGATCAGCGATCGCAGCTCAGCGAGATCGGCGGTGACAGTGCGGGTCTTGCCGGCGCTGAACGTGCCGTCGGCCATCTGGTTCACCACGCGGCGGCCGGTGATGCGCTCGTAGCCGAGCGTCACACCCTGCCCCCACCAGCCTTCGACTCCGTACGTCTCAGCGACGTGGGCAGCGATCGCGGTGTGGCCGCGATCGCGGCCCGGCCAGGCATCGATGAGATCGCACCATTCGTCCCAGTCGCGGCCTGTCGCACGCTTGATGGCACCGTCGTCGACCTCGGGTTGCGAGGCGCGGACGCGCCCCGTGCGCTTCACCGCGCCGATGTCGGTCTGCGCGGCGTCGGCGAACCCGCCGAGCAACACACGCCGGGCAGCGCCGTAACGCTCACCGGTCTTCTCCATGCGCTCGCGAACACGGCGCTTGAACGACTCTTGTCTGGTCATGTGAGGTCACCTCATGTGTCAGCCGCGATCCGTCGACGTCCCGCGCTCGTCGATGGTCGCGAGGGACACATCGGTTCCTTCACGCCGAGCACCCAAGGTCCCCTTTGCTCTCCGAAGCTCGGCGGCACGGGTGCCGAGGAGAGAGTCCGGCGAGGCAGCTCGCCGTGCACACCATACCCCAGCGCACCACGCCGCACACCGTACGTGGCGACGACCCCAGCCGTGCCAACAACAGCCTCAGGCGCGCAGGTTGGGCATCATCGTCATCGGCGGAACATCGGAGCCCAGGAAGCGCTCGATGAGACCGACGACCTCCTGTGGGTGCTCCATCGGCAGTCCGTGTGACGCTCCCGGCACGATCGCGAGCTGGGCCTCGGGCAGCCCGGCGAAGAACGCAGCGGTGTGGCTCAGCGGGATGAGATCGTCATCACCGGCCATCACCAACACGGCGATCGACACCTTCGCGAGATCCTCGGCGGTCAGTTCGGGCTCGATGCCGAACAGGTGGAATCCCTTGGCGGCGACGACGGCGAAGTGGTCGGGGCCGTCGGGCGAGCGCTCGGCGTACGCCGCCGCCATCAGCGCGACGATGCCGCTGTCTCCAGTGTCTCCAGATTCTGCGTCGGGCGCTCCGTCTCCGCCGGCGTCGTCGGCCGCTGCCAAACCGGTGAGATCCGGGAGGACGTTCCAGTGGTAGTTCGCGCCGATCGCCACGAGCCGTCCGACGAGCTCTGGTCGGCGGAGCGCAAGGAGCAGCCCGATGATGCCACCGTCGCTCCAGCCGACGATGTGAACGGGGCCGCCGATGTGCTCGATGAACGCGATCGTCTCGTCGACCATCGACTCGTAGTGGAACGCCTCCGACGTATCGGCGGTCCTGCCGTGCCCACGGCGATCGAATGCCGCCACCCGCCAATGCTCGGCGAGTGGACCGCCGATGCTGTCGAGCATCGCATCGCTGTTCGAGAGCCCGCCGTGCAGCAGCAGCACGGTCTCGTCACCGGCTCCTTGGACTGTGTACCAGGTCGGGTGGCCGAGGAGGTCGAGGGTGGGCATGCGCCGATCGTACTCAGCGCCCAGCGGCTGCTCGGCAGGAGCAGTCGGGGAAGGACGCTGGGTATCGCACGCCGGATCTCGGGGTCGGTGCGAACGAGTCGACGGGCCACGTCAGATCACGATCAGATCCACCAACTCCGCCAGCGGCACGATCGATCCAGCCTTGGCGGCCATCGCCGGGTCGACCGAGATCAAGGCATCGGCCTGCAGCTTGCACACCGCGATGTACTCCGCGTCGAGCGTCGAATCCCACCCATGCTCTCTCGCCAGCCTCCAAGGGTGCGCCGCGACACACGATCGCCGAGCAAGCACATCTTCACTTCGGTCAACCGCTCATGGTGCTCTAGGGCAGTCCGCTCGGTCATGTCCCCCGAAGCCACGGTTGCGAGCAGCACCGACAACGCCTGACAACGAATGTGGTTCGGAGCCACCAGCTGATGTGCGGGATCGAGCTCCAGATCGTTCGCGACGAGGTGGAGCAGCGTGGGCGCATCGATCGAGTGGCGAGCCCTGGTGCCAACAGTACGCCGGGGTGTGATGCAGTGACCGAGCGCAGGCGCGTCCGAAAGAGGTGACCCAGCGCACTACGGCAGCCCACGCCGGCCGCCGCAATCCGACTGCAGACGACCCGAGCACAGTTCGTGCCGTTGATCGGCACCGCCACGCGCTGCATCCGTCAGGACTGGTCGTGCTGGGCCTGACAGGAACGCTCGACCCCGGTCGATCTACGGCACAACCGCGACCATACTGGCGATGTGGGATCTCCGGAGGGCTTCACGTTCACGGTCCGCAAGAACGGCGACGTCGTGATTCGACACCACGGCCAGGTAGCCGCGACGCTGCGTGGAGCCCGCGCAGCAGGGTTCGTCGCTGACGTCATCATCGGTGACGATCAGGAGCTGATGGCGCGAATGACTGGCAACTACAAGCGAGGCAACGAGCGGGTGGCAGCGAACCACGTCCGCAACCGGCGTTCCTGACTGCGATGGCCGTCGGCCCCAGGCACTGCAACACAACCGCCTTTCAACACATCAGAGCCCCGGCTTGACGAGAGCGCGTCGCGTTGGGCGACGCAGGTTCGGAGCACGCGGCCGCGCGCAACCGGTCGGCGAGCGCGTTCAGCGCTACCCGGACCGCGTCGGAACCGACGAGCGTGAACGGGGCGGGAATGAACCCCAACTGAGCGGCGTACCAGGTGGGGTCGTCCGTGCTGCCCCGGAGCGCGCATGTGTGCGCGTCGAGTTGAACGAGGCGGCCGAGTGCCCGGGGAACGTATCGGGCGACCTCGTCGAATGTGGCGGCGATGTGAACCTCGACGTGGTGGGTCCACCCGTCGGCGAGGTGGTCCTCGACTTCTCGGATCGGGTCGAGATCGATCGGCGGTGCCGCTCCACCGTCGATCGGTTCTGCGCTCACGATCCGGTCGATGCGCAAAACCCGGCGCGCGTCCGCGGTGACGGACCAGCAGAGCAGGTACCACCGGCCATGGCGCACGACGACGGCCCATGGGTCGACGACCATCGGGTGGTCCGAACCGGGCCGCGACCGGTAGGCGAGCTGTAGTCGACTGTGGGTCTCGCATGCGTGCGCGACCTGCGCTGTCAGCGACGCGTCGGGAGTCGCTGCGGCGTCGCTCGGGTTCTGGGCGACGACTCGCCGCAGTGCCTCCGCCGGAGCGGCAGCAGAATCCGGGAGCACCCGCAGGATCTTGCCAAGCGCTGTCGCCGCCGGATCGCTGGTGTTGATCGATCCGTGCCACCCCCGCAGCAGCGCCATCACCAGCCCGAGTGCTTCGGCGGTGCTGAACATCAGCGGCGGCACCCGGGCGCCGCGCCCCACCGAGTAGCCGCCGTACCGACCGCTCACCGATTCGACAGGCATTCCCGCCTCGCGCAGGATGCCGACGTAGCGACGCGCCGCCCGGTCGGTGACACCCAGACGCGCGGCGAGCTCGTCGCCCGTGAGACCGGGACGGTTCTGGATCGCCTCGAACGCAAGCAACGCCCGAGCCGTCGGGCTCAGATCAGGGGTCATGGATTTCTGCCATTCGAGGAAGTAGATCGTCCGGGTTCAACTTTACCATCGCCTCATGACCGACGAATCGAACCTCACCGCACCCACCGCCGTGTTGACCGAGCCACCGCTGGCCGGCAATGAGCTCGAGACCCTGCTCGGATCGCTCGAACGGATGAGACGCACCCTGGCATGGAAGTGCGCCGACCTCGACGCCGCAGCGATGGCCACCACCGTCGGGGCCTCGACGATGACGATCGGAGGCCTGCTCCGGCACCTCGCCCGGTGCGAAGCGAACTCGTTCTCCTGGAAGTTGCACGACCACGCACCAGCGTCCGCCGGTGATGACGACGGCTGGGAACGTGACTGGCAATGGACCGCCGACGCCGACGCCGACCAGGCGTGGCAGGACTGGCGTACCGCGGTCGAAGAGTCGCGCGTGCTCATCGCCGCAGCCGTTGCCGACGGAGGGCTCGATCGGGCCAAGGGTCACCACTTCGACGGCTGGGGAACGCCGAGCCTCCGGCGCATCCTGATCGACATGATCGAGGAATACGCTCGCCACACCGGCCACGCCGACCTCATCCGCGAGGCCATCGACGGTCGAGTCGGAGAGGATCCCCCGGCATGACGATCTACACGATCAAACCGCTCGGACCCGACACCTGGGACGACTTCGCCCGGTTGATCGAGCGGCAGGGCAACGGGTCCATGGGGGCGCCCTTCTGCTGGTGCACCAACTTCCACCCGCCCGACCCCGACGACAACCGAAGCAGCGAAGGCCGACGCGCCTACAAGGAACAACTCGTCAGCCAAGGGCGAGCCCACGCGGCGCTGGTCTTCGACGGTGATCGCGCCGTCGGATGGTGCCAGTACGGCAGCCCCGAAGAGCTGCCCGGCATCCACCATCGCAAGGACTACGAGGCGGGCCTGGTCACGCTCCCGCACTATCGGCTGACTTGCATCTACGTGGACAAGGCCTACCGGAAGCGAGGCGTCGCAGCAGCCGCACTGCAAGGCGCTCTCGACCTGATCGGGAACGCGGGCGGAGGCGTCGTCGAGGGGTACCCGCACGACATCCCCGAGGGTAAGAAGATGTCGGCATCGTTCCTGTACAACCTGACACGCAGCGTCTACGAGCAAGCCGGCTTCACATACCAGCGTCCGAAAGGCAAGGGCAACTGCGTCATGACCATCACCGTCCCGCCGCACTGAGTCGGCGGGACCCACCACCACCAGGATGTCGATTCGGGACGAGCAGCAGACGTCAGCGGCGACTCGACCGTCAGAGAGCCAGATCTACTCGATGCGCAGGCCGGAGATCGCACGAGCGATCACCAGCTGCTGGATCTCAGACGTACCCTCGAAGATCGTGTGGCTCACCGTCTCATGTTCTTCTGGTCTGTCGTCGTGTGCTGCTGTGGGTTTGAGCTGGCGCTTCGCGAGTCGACGATTCCACCTCGTGTCACCGCTTCCACCCGTTTCTAGGTCCGAAACTAGGGATTTCGCCGATTTCGGCCCACTTCGATTTCGCGACATCCGTAGTCCGAAGATGGTCCGTAGGGCGATCCTCGTCGCAGCGTCGCGGGCGTCAATCGACCAGAACATGTAGCGAATCTTCGAGTGCAGCGAAGCCTTGTTGGCGGACGACCGCTGCGACGACATCCGCAGGCGACCTCGGCGGCCGCCTCTTGCGCGCCGCCATCGACCACATTGCGATGGCCACCACGCTGGGCTCGTCGTCGACGAGTTGTCCAACCAGTTGCGGTGGAGTGACGATCGCGATGCCACGCTCTCGGAGCAACTCGCTGTCGTCGCTGACGTCGTAACCAGGGCCTGCCCCACAGCGCTACGTCTTCGAGTTGCTGCTCTAGGCTGCGGGCATGTCAGAGACAGAGCAGCGAGCTTTTCGGGTGCGCTACAAGATCGGTCAGGCTCCCGCCGAGGCTGACGAAGACGATGTTCTTCGTGTCGAAGCCGCGATGTTTGTGACCAACGGTACGTTCATCGACTTCTACTCGAGGGGAGACCGAAACCTGGGCGGAACGCTGAATCCAACTGGAGATGTCGTGTTCCGGGTGAGCGCGGACATGGTTGCAGACATCCGTGAAGCGGGAGCATGAACGCCGCCGACTACCGGAGGGCCAGTGCGGGATAGCTGGATTGTTCGAGTTCTCGTCTCTGTCATTGTGGGCGCAGCGGCCTATGCAATCGATGCTTGGCTCAGCAAGGGTGGTGCGTCCGTTCTAACGGCGGTCATCGTCGCCGCCACGCTCGCCTACTGCTGGTTCACCTACGACCTTGTGACCACAGCTCGCAGCGAGAGGGACGGCGGGTGGCAGCTCTGCGGACAGAGGAGCGTCGTCTTGTAGAGCGTCTCATCGTAGAAATTCAACAGAATCTGCACCGGAAGGGACAGACCCACGCGTGGTATGCCCACGTTCCCTTCGAAATGACAGCCTTCGACGATGCTCGACATCTTTTCCTTCGGATGCCACCGGAGGTGTGGAGCCATGTCGCCGAGATCAGTTCAAGGTCCGCTCGGTACAACGTTGTTGCCCACTATGCGAACGAACGCATTGCTCCCGGGTCTGGCTCGGCTGACGGGTTCGTAACCCGACTCGCAGTTGAGGCGCATGAGACTCAGGAGAATGCGATTCCGATCCTTCAGAAATGGGCGAAGGAGACCTTCGACGACGAGTGAAGGCGCTCGGCACGCCAGCATCGACCACACTGCGAGGTTCACCACGCTGGGCTCCTCGTCGACGAGTTGTCCGACCAGCTGAGCCTTCGTGACGATGGCGATGTCGCGGCGCCGAAGCAACTCGCTGTCGAAGTCGCCCACTTTGTAGGGCACCATCGCCGTCGCGCCGATGTGGACTCCGGCCGCCGCGACATGCTGGCCTTCGGGTGGTTGTCCATGGCGTCGATCCGCCTGCCACTCTGCTGGCCTGCAACGTCCCGGGCAGGTGCTGGTACGCGATGGGGTCAGGCCATTTCAAGGATGCTGCAGCTGGATAGCCGGTCCTTCGCACGCGGGCATGGCCCGTCCACTGCGCGGGCGGCCAATGCTCCCACGACTGTGTTCAGGCACGGCGTACGGTGTGCACGTGAATCTGGGCTTCGCACTCGCTTACCAAACACCCGTCAACGGCCGCGCTGATGGGGCAACGGTACGGTCCAGCGCAGCGCGCGAAGCACTGCAAGTTGGCTGCCAGAGTCGTCGGTCGACGGACGGTCTGCACACGGCTGGCACCCGGATGATCCGCGCGTCACACCGTGAGGCGCGGCATCTTGAACAGGGGATGAAATGACCGGTGCCCAGCGTTCTGCCGCAAGCCCTTCGTCGCCCGATGTTGTACTCCGACCAGAGGAAATGATCGAAGACCGCGAGGTCCGAGAGGGCGCCGACGATCGTCTTCAGCATGGCCAAATCGGCCAGCAGCTCGCCGACCTCGCCATGTCGGTGCCGACCCCTTCCAACATTGCGTTGTATGGAGCTTGGGGATCAGGCAAGAGCGGCGTTGGCAACCTGGTTCGGTGCCATCTGGAAAGCAAGGGTCATCTTGACAAGCGGGGCGAGGTCGCATTCGCCCGGTTCGATGCCTTCAAGTATGCCGAGAATCCGCTTCGGCGAAACTTCGTCACTGCGATGGCAACCGAGCTCGGTATCGACGACGATGCCTTCCACGAGGATCTATACGCGGGGACCACGAACACAAAGCTCAAGTTCCCGCTCGGGCAAACGGCGCGACTCGTCGCCATCTTCGTCGCGTTCCTCGGCCTCGTCGTCGCTCTTCTGACTGGAGGTTGCCTACTTGTTGCGTGGTTGCAGCAAGGCGACACCAGCGACAACTTTGGCAAGATCGCCAAGGTGCTCTTCGCCGCAGCGCTTGCGCCAGCAGCTCTGCTTGCTGCGTTCGTTGCACTTGGCGGCAAGACCCTGAACGTGGATCGAAGGATTGACAAGGCCGACAGCCACGAGCAGTTCGAGAAGCTGTTCCGGAGCCTGGTCAAGAAGACCGGCAAGAAGGTCGTTGTCTTCGTGGATGAACTTGATCGGTGCTCGGCGTCGAACGTCGTCGCGACGCTCGACGCGATGCGCACATTCCTCGGTGTCCCCGGATGCGTGTTCATCGTCGCTGCCGACCGCCAGGTGCTCGAACAAGCGCTGACGACAGCGCTGCAGCAGGCAACACCGAGCGACACGGTCAATCCGTACTACAGCGAAGGGAGCGCATACCTCGACAAAGTGTTCCAATACGAGGTGACGGTGCCCCCGCTGCTTCAGCACAGCGTGACCAGGTTTGCGGTAGAGCTCGTAGATGGCAGGCCCGGTCTGTGGTGCGAGCTTCACGACCTCGAACTGGTGGTCTCGATCCTCGTGCCCTCGCACGTCAGGAGCCCGCGGCGGGTCAAAGCTCTGCTCAATGCATTCGCGCTCGCGTACCGCTTGGCTGAGGCGCGAGAGCGATCTGGCCTGCTGAAAACGGACGTGCGCGGTCGCGCCGCAGAGATCGCGCGCCTCGTCTGCCTTCGTATCGAGTTCCCGCTGTTCGCCCAGTACCTCGTGATGGATCATCGACTCCCGGTGTATGTGCTGTCGATGGATACGCCGGAGCACGCGGATGCGCTGTGGGAGAGGTTTCCGTTCGCCACAGATGAAGTGCGAGAGGTGGCCAAGAGGTTTGCGGAAATCCAGGCGTCCGTGGCGACGCTCATCAGTTCGCCGGAGGACGAGGACGAGGACATCGACGTGGAGGGTTCGCCCTCAACCTTGGCGAGTGCAGTGGGTCGCAAGGCTGGTCGGCAGCTGCTCGACTATCTGTCCCGAACACGGGACGTGCCAGGTCCCGGGCGCGACCTGATCCACCTCAGAAGCACCGGAAGTGTCGTCGGGCTCGAGTCCGATCAAGCCGAAGCGATCGAGGAGATGGCCAGCAACGGTTCGGTCGGCCAGATCGTTGAGATGGTCGAGCGCTTCGATGAAGCTTCCACGCAAGCGGTCCTTGGTCTGCTTATCGAGCACGCGCGGGGCGCTATCGGCGTGGAGTCCCAGGGTGTTGCGAGGACGCTGCTCGCACTCGCTGGCTCAGCGGACGTGGCACTCAACCAGCACGGTGGAGCGATCGCCAACTCGATCGCTCCAACGCTTGAGCTGTACCCAGAGCTTCTTGCCTCCTCCAGCTTGTCCGGCGCATGGCGGCTCGGGAGCGTCACCAACTCGACGGCGGGACGGCGTTTGCAGAGGATTGTATTGGATTCAGCAGCCACGCGAACCGACCCGGGGGTGGGCCTCATGGTGCTCCGCGACGCGTGCGCTGCCCTTGCCGCTGACGCGGCAGCGACCCAGCTGATCCTCCAGTCCCATCTCGTCGCCGCTCACGTAGCGGACACAGCCGCAGTGATCGAAGGTCTCGACCCTGGAACAGCTGCTGATCTACTTCGAGGCGACCCGGCCTCTCTCGCTGCCACACTGGCCGCTGCGCTCACTCCACCTGTCGCGCCGGCTGCGGCCCCGACGACTCCTCCCGCGCCTGCGGCCGCCCCTGCCGCCGCCGTCTCGACAGCCGATGAAGATGAGGAGGACGATGCCTCACTAGTCGACGGTGGCAGGGCTGACAGCACGCAAGTCCACGCAGCCCTGGTAGGCCTGTTGTCGAATCTGGCGTCCGGTCCAGACGGTCCAGCGCAGGCTCTGCTCGGTGTGCTGTTGCTCGTGGATAGCCAGGAGATGCGGGACACCGTTCAAGCGTCGCTGTCGTCGGTCGGAGACATCGAGGATCCTGAGCTCACCTCGCGGATTCTCACGTCTTGCTGCCGACGTGGTGTGTCGGCGTGGCCCCGTTGGATGGACTCGCTCAGCCCGGTGGTCCTTGCCGACGCACGGTTCGACAATGAGCTCGATGCGGCCGCGCGGCTGCTGTGGACGCGGGCCGCCGCGTCTGACAAGCGCGCCACCGACGCGGCCTTGGCGAGCGCCGGCGCTGCGCTGTTGCGGTTGGTGGAAGGCCGACCGTTAGATCGTTGGCCGTCGCTGGACGATGAAGTCGAAGCAGCCTTGGGAACCTGCGCAGAGGACGACGTGAGCGCGCTCCGTCGAACGGATGTCCTCACGAACGCAGCACCGCTCGTCGAAGCAGGGCTCTTGCCGGTTCGAACACTTGCCAAAGCCGAATACGACGCCGCCGTCCAGACGCTGGAGATCGACAAGGAACCAGAACTGTTGGAGTCCGAACTGGTCTCCTACATTGTCGAGACCATCGCTCGAGCCATTGTGCACTGGGATCCGACCCTTCCGACAGGCGGTGCGATTGAGGTCGACGAGCTTGCAGCTCTCGCAGTTGCAGCGGACGGATGCGGCTGGCTTCCGGAACCGCAAGCGTCCGTGGTCAAACTGACTCTTCGAGCCGCTTGGGCGCCAGCGGACCAGACCTCACTTGCTGCGTTGCCGCTCACCGATGAGATGGTGCAGCTTTGGGGGGATTTCAGCACTCCCGCCGCACCGGCGGTTCAGGCCTGGCTGACCCTTGCTCAACTCTCGGCAGCCGACGTCGTGGCGATCGGAAGCGCGTTCGTGACTTCGCAGCCACCTGCGTCGGTTCTGGCTGCCCTCGGCAATGCGACGGTCGGCTTGAACCGGACGTCGAGGTTGGAGGCGCTCCAGCATCTGTTGGTCGATCCGGCTGGAATGGTCCCAAGCCGTGCGGTCCTCGACGCGTTGGGGGCGCCGTCCGTCTCGGCCGCAGATCTCGCTCAAATGCTCATCGCGCGTTACACGGCCTGCGGCAACAACCATCAGAGGAAGCAGGTGCTTGAGCTTTGGGGCAGGCTCGACATCAGCGCCACAGCGCGGCGCGATCTGATCGATCGAATCGTGATTCCAATGTTCGGGCTGAACCAGCAAGCGAAAGAGCACGCCCTCGACTACGTGGAGCGACTCTGCCTTCCATTCCCGCCCAAAACGAAGAAGCGACTCGGCGACGTGATAGTGGGAGCTACTCGTGGCACGAGCATCGAGAAGCGGTCGCAGGACAAGATGAAGGCCATGGGATATAGCGTGAAGAAGACGGGCGGGTTCTTGGGTCTTGGAAAGACCACACTGGTCGATACGGGTAGTGACGAGGACTGACCGAGTCGCCCGCCGCCACCGCTGCAACATCATCAGTCGATCTCGATTCCTCGCAGCTGCGGGGGCGTTGGCTGCAGGTCCGCAACCTCGAGCCAGCGTCGGAGGGTCTCGTTTGAGCGGTCGCCCACCGTCAACCCCGCAAGCCCCGCCCGCCGAGTCACCGCTGGCACGTCGGCTCGGTCGCAGGTGATGACTCGTTCCAACAGGTCACGGGCTGCGCTGAGGTCGTCGGTGTCGGCGACGACCAGGACGTGGTTCGCTTGGCGTCCTCTGGTCATGCCCACGTACAGGCCGCGACCGGTCGTCGAGCCGGTGGCCAAGGTGATGCTGCGGTCTTGGGTGTCGGATTGGTTGCCGGGTTCGGTGGCGGCGTAGCCGAGGCGGACGTGGTCGCGGGTGTACTCGGCGGGGAGCACGACGACCCCTCCTCCGTCGATGCGAGCGGCGGTGATGTCGCCGTGTCCGTCGATCGCGGTCACGAGCCACTGGTCGCGATTGCGGACGAACTGGCCGGCCGACGTATGGAGCGTGCGGTTGTTGCGGCGGGTGGCGATGAGATCGCCGACCCAGGCGCCGATGTCGTCGGCGGTGTCGGCTCGGCGGGATCGGTCGAGCTCCCCGCGCTCCCAACGTTCGGCCTGGATGCGGTCGTTGATCAGGTCGACGTGCTCGTTGCGGGTAGTCGTGATCGCCAGCGATTGGCCGTGGTCTCGGCACTCGGACCAGTAGGTGGCGATCGCCTCGAGGTGCTGGTCGATGCTGCCGGGCACGATGCGGTCGTGGGCTTCGTAGGTGTCGAGCGATCGGGTGTCGCCGTGTCGAAGTTGCAGTGACGCGGCGGCTTCCCAAGGGTTGACGAAGCGGTGGATGCGTTCGAGCTCGATCGTGCGGCCGGCGGAGCACAGCTCGGCGAACATTCCACCGCGGCCGACGGCTTGGAGTTGGTGCGGGTCGCCGACGAGCACGAGCCGCCACGTCTGCTGTCGGGCGAGCTGCATCAGCCGGTGCAGGTCGTGCGTGCCGAGCATGCCGGCCTCGTCGACGACCACCGTGGCGTGCGGGCCGAGCTGCCACCAGTCGCCGGGCGGACGGTCCGGTCGCGACCATTCGTGGAGCAGCTTGGCGACCGTGTCCGACACCATCCTGGTCTCGTCCTCCAGCACCCTCGCCGCCTTGGCCGTCGGGGCGAAGCCGAACACAGGCCGGTGCGGAGGCGAGTGCAGTGTGGTGACGGCGGCGTGCAGCATCGTCGTCTTGCCGGCGCCGGCCGGGCCGACGATGAGGGTGAGCGGGTCGTAGCCGGCGACGGCGGAGGCGGCCTCGTGCTGGATCACGTCGAGCGCGCCGCGCTCGACGGTGACCGAGGGCTGCGGGTCGAACGCTGTCGCCTCGGCGGCCCAGTCGAGGATCTGTTGCTCCTGGGCGAGCACGGCTTCGCTGGTGACGTGCGTGGCGATCGGTTCGATCCAGATCGACCGGCCGTCCGACACCCGCCGGCGCGTGTGCTCGGGCAACTCCGGGTCGAGGTCGACGCACTGCGCCATCACGGTGTCGACAGCCCTGTCGAGCCACGCCGCCCACCGCTCCCCCGACACGCCGGGCGCCGGCCGGGCGAGATCACAGATGGTGCGCATCACGTCGGCTCGATGCCACGTCGACGCCCCGAGTGCGAGCGCGTCGATGACCGTGGCCGTCGTCAGCTCGGGCGTGGTCGGCGGGTGGTTAGCTGCTGCGGCTTCGATCGATCGATGCAACGACGTCGGGGTGACGCCGACGGTCGCCGCCTCGACTCGCCACAGCGTTCTCATCTCGTCGGCGGTGCGACCGGTCTTGCGGGCGCGGGAGTCAGCGGCGGCCTGGCGTTGCATCGCCGCCAGCTCCTGCCGGGTCGGGTCGCAGCCCTCGCGCCGGTAGAACTCGGCGACCTTGCCGGTCATCACCGTGTCGATCTCCGCGGTGCGCTTCGAGAACACGGCGAGCAGCTCGGCCGGGACGCCGGAGATCTCGGCCTGGCCGTTGACGATCGGTTCGAAGGCGACGCCGTAGCGGTGGGTGAGCTCGGCGCGCAGCACCGACTGGTAGAGGCCGCCGAGCGTGCGCTGGTGGCGCTTGAGGAAGCGGGCGTCGAGCGCCAACCATCGCTCGTCGGCGGTCTGGACCTTGGCGGAGATGACGAGGTGAGTGTGTAGCTGTGGGTCGTCGGCGCGGCTGGTGGTCTGGCGGAACGCCGCCATCGTGAGGCCGTGGGTGTCGGGGTGCATCCGCTTCCCGTTCGAGCGGACACGGGTGGTGGCGCCGAAGCGTTCGAGGTAACCGGCCACCGCCCGGACGGCGACGTCGTGGCACTCGGCGAACCCGTCGTCGCCGGTGAGCGCCCACAACACCGACAGCGACTTCGGCGCCGACAGAGTGGCGTCGAACCCGGCGACCGCCCGGATCACCTTGCCATTCGACAGCGTGCGATCGACGAGCGGATGCCCGAGTGTCGCGCCGGTCACCGGGTCGCATCCCGACAGCAACGCCTGCAATGCCTCGGTCGTCACCTCGCCGTGCAGCCCGAGCCGGTCGGCCTGGTTCCCGAGCCACTGCCCGGGCAGCTCTCCCGTCGCCTCGGTGAGATAGCGGGTGTAGTAGCCGGCCGTCGTCGCTGCCGTGGCGGCGTACAGAGTGGTGACCCGTATCATGATCGGGACTCCCTGCCCGGCGCGGGCACCTGTCTGGTTTCGCACTTCGGGCTGACCGGGAAGGGGTGCATGGCGGTCAGGTCGCGGGCGCGGGGTGGGTCGCAGTGGCTTGGCTGGGGCGCGGCGGCGTGTGCGGCAGACGGTTCGTGGTGTCAGCTGGCACGGTGGAGTCCGTCGGTGGCAACGGCTGCGTCCGCGAGGCGGACAACTCGACCAGTGGTGATCAGCACGTCGAGCGCCCAGCGCGGCACACGCATGCAGGTACCGAACCGCAGCACCGGCAACCCGGAGGTGCCGCCGCTGTTCAGGTACTCGTGGGCGAGCTCGTAAGCGTGCGAGAGGCAGATCCGCATCTCTGCGGCCGCCTCCTTGATCGTCAGCAGCTTGTGAGCCGTCTCGACCCGCTCGATGCTGGTGCTGGGAGTCCGCAATGCCGTGTCCATGGCGCGGGATGGTGCGCTTCAGACATCCCGGAGATGCTCCCGACGATGTTCCCGACTCGGCGAAATCGCCGGGGATGTTCCCGGCAATGTTCCCGATTGAGTTCCCGATCCGGCCCAGGGACTCCCTGGGACGTCCCGATTCAGGTCCCCGCCCCTGGTCAGCGACTCACGAAATGCCCCGGGACCGCGGGAGCGACGCGAAAGAAGCTCACCAACCAACCGCTCAGGCCCGATACTTGTGTCCATGAATCACGACTCCATGGCAGACACCGGCGACGTCCGCCAGGCAATCCGCGCGGCCGCTTCGGGACTGCTCGAACGCGACGCCCTCGTGGAGGTGCTGTTCCTTGCTGCCATCGCTGGCGAGCACGTCCTCGTCGTCGGCCCTCCAGGCACTGCAAAGTCGCAAGTGGTCCGAAACGTGGCCCATCAGCTCGGTGGGAGCTACTTCGAGTACCTGCTCGGGCGGTTCACCGAGCCGAACGAGATCTTCGGCCCCGTCGACCTACGAAAGCTCCGCGAGGGAACGGTGGAGATCGAGACCTCGGGCATGCTGCCCGAGGCCCACATCGCGTTCATCGACGAAGTGTTCTTGGGTTCAACGGCGATCCTCAACACACTCCTGGGGATCTTGAACGAGCGGGTGTTCCGCCGCGGGAGCACGGTCGTGAACGTTCCCTTGCGGCTCTGCGTAGGTGCCTCCAACACCATGCCGACCGACCCATCGCTTGCAGCGTTCGCGGATCGCTTCCTCGTGCGAATGTTCCTCGAGCCCATCGATGACGCCCTCATGGAGGACCTGCTGAAGACGACGTGGGAGACGCCCGCGGCTCCAGAAGCGACGTCATCGGCACTCTCGCTCGAACACCTCGACCGTCTCCGGGCGGCTCGTCAGGAGTGCGATCTCTCAGCGGTGCGACCGTCGCTCGCTCATGCAATTCGTGCCATGCGAACTGCCGGCGTGCCGATCACCGATCGACGCGCCGTCAAGGCCCAATCACTGGTCGCGGCCGCGGCCGTTCTCGACGGGCGCAACGTCGCGTCGAGGGCCGACCTTTGGCCGCTACCTCTGATCGTCCCCACGAACGAGTCTCAGATTGCTGCGCGTGAGGTTCTCGGGCCGTTGCTCGACGACGCCCTCTGTGTCCATGATCCGTGAGACAGATTCTCGCGGAGGTGGTTGCGGTGAAGCAGCGGGTGACGACCGGGATTCGTACCGGTCAGACTGAACGGCGTGGAACGTCACGCAAATCACTTCGAGCGCCCGGGGAACGCGC
>JACDJB010000984.1_pt1 | contig 24470 bp, 25 predicted proteins | sample 7454121 | NCBI WGS metagenome assembly JACDJB01 (sample SAMN14253290, study PRJNA609438) | sludge metagenome | isolation source: sludge after 25d culture with pyrite | collected 2018-12-20
AGCCGGTGGAAAGAAGGACCATAGCGAATCGAACTGTCGGGCCGATGCTGAGGCCCATTATCAAAACACGGTGCTCCCTTTGATGATAGAGATGTTCGGGGATCCCGAAGCAACAGCGAAAGCGTGGCGATCAGTTGCAGTTCCAGGTTGAAACGCCCGATTTTCGCCATTGCGTTAAACGGATGTGAGAAATGCTCTGTTTTCGTGCTTCGTCAACGAATCAACAGCTGATTTTGCCGTAATTTTAAATTTTAGACCTTTTGAACATTCCCTGTTACGAGCAGAAGTACCCCAAGTGCGGAACCCCCTCGACCCGGGAGTAGGATCGGCAAGACGGCATCTCCTCGACTATCCCGTCTTGCCGCGGGCGCCGCGGGCGGGTAAACCGGCCGGTGCCAGGCGGCATCGGATTGAAAACAGGGAATCATGAAAGGAGCGCTTGCCACGGCCTCGGAAAAAATCCGGCCGAAAAGGAACTTGGGCGATGAATTCAAAGAGCCTTGACGCCGTTTTCCGGATGGTCTAAGGTTTTACCAAAAATTTGTGTGTTGGGGGTGCCCTCTATGCAGGGCTGAGACGTTACCCTTCGAACTTGAACTGGGTAATACCAGCGAAAGGAAACACCGCGACGGGAGCTGGGCAGGCAGACCCCGAAGCATTCGACAGCGGACGCGGTGAATCTACCTCGTCCGTTTTTTATTTTGAAAACAACTGGATGACAATGGGGGGCAAGACAACGTGGAAATAGACGAACTCGTGATCAGCCAGGCCATCATCGATCGGTATTTCGAAAAGTTGAAGCAGAACTTGGAAGTGGACGTTGCGATTGTCGGTGGCGGACCTTCGGGGCTTGTGGCGGGCTACTACTTGGCCGCAGCCGGCAAGCGCGTCGTTTTGTTCGAGCGGAAACTGAGCATCGGCGGCGGCATGTGGGGAGGCGGTATGCTGTTCAACGAAATTGTGGTGCAGCAAGCAGCGATGCACATCCTGGAACAGTTCGGCATTCGACTTCGGCCTTACGGAAAGGGTTATTATACCGCCGATTCCGTGGAAAGCGTCGCCTGCCTCATCGCCGCCGCGATGCGCGCCGGCCTCACCGTCTTCAACGGCATCAGCGTGGAAGATGTGATGATGCGCGAAAACCGCGTCAGCGGCTTGGTCTTCAACTGGTCACCGGTGGAAATGGCGGGGCTGCACGTGGACCCCCTGTCCATGAGGGCAAAGTATGTGGTGGACGCCACTGGCCATGACACCGAAGTCGCTGAGCTAGCCCAGCGCAAGGTGCCGGGGCGTTTTTCGACACCTAGCGGCAAAATTGAAGGAGAAAAATCCATGTGGGCGGACCGGGCTGAAACCCTGACACCGGAAAACAGCCGGGAGGTATTTCCAGGACTCTGTGTCTGCGGTATGGCCGCCAATGCCACATTTGGCGCCCCCCGCATGGGGCCGATCTTCGGCGGCATGCTGCTTTCGGGAGAAAAGATCGCCAAGGAGCTGATTCCTCGGTTGTAACCGGTCCCCGGAAAGGTGGCCAAGGCGATGGGCGCATGCCGTCCGGGCTACAGGCTCCCCTTGCGCAGGATGGCCACCAGCAGCCAGAGGCCGAGCACCAGGGCGATGAGGAAACCGGCCAGGCCGATGGCCGAAATGCCCCAGATCAGGGGAGGGGTGTTGGAGATGACGATGAGCGCCGAGCCGATGAGCAGGGAGGCGATGATCACGGCAAAGGCGATGCGGTTGCTCGTCTGGTCGTGGGTGGCCAGAATGCGGTCCAGGCCCAGGGGCTCGACGCGCACCACCAGCCGTTCCTGCCGGAGCAAGCGGGCCAGTTCGAGCAGGTCCCGGGGAAACTGGTGGGAAAATTCCATCAGGGCCGATCCGATGTTCAGAAGGTCACCGGTGATCCGCGAAGGCTTGTAGCGTGCCGTTTTGACATGCACGATAAAGGGCCGGGCCCGTTCAAAGATGTCGAAGTCGGGATCCAGTCGCCGTGCCACGTTCTCCACGGCGCTCACCGCCTTGAGCATCAGGAAGATGGGCGGGGGGATGCGCATTCGGTGTTGCGAGGCGAGTTCCAGCAACCGGTTGAGCATTGGTCCCAGCTCGATTTCCTTCAGCGGCTTGCACAGGTGCAGCCCGATGAAATCGGCCACGTCCCGTTCGAGGCTGCGGCGGTCCGGTTCCTGGTCCCACTCGGTGATGCGCATCAGCACTCGGGTGGCCCGGGCCTCGCTGTGGTTTACCACGGCATCCACCAGGTCCACGAAATCCTCCCGGGTCTGCCGATCGATGGTGCCGGTCATCCCGAAGTCCAGAAGGCAGATCACGTTGTGGGGGAGCACGAAAAGATTGCCCGGATGGGGGTCGGCGTGAAAGAAGCCGTGGATGAAGACCTGTTTGAGGACGAGATCGGCGCCGCGCCGGGTGATGACGCGTCGGTTGAGTCCGGCGGCCTCCAGTTCATCGATTTTCGAGATCTTGATGCCCGAGATATACTCGCAGGTCAGGACTTTGCTGGAGCTGTAATCGTAGTAGACGGCGGGGATATAAACGGTGTCGTCGTCGAGGAACAGGCGCGCCATGCGCCTCATGCTGCCCGCTTCGATGCCGAAGTCGATTTCGCGTTCGATGGTCCGGGCAAATTCCTCCACGATGCGCACCGGCCGGTGCAGGGCCAGTTCGGCGATGTGGCGTTCGGCCAGGGTGGCCAAATGGAGCATGATTTCCAGATCGATTTCGATGGTGCGGGCGATGCCAGGCCGCTGAACCTTGACGGCCACCGGATCGCCGTCGGGCAATGTGGCCCGGTGGACCTGGGCGATGGAGGCCGCCGCCACGGGGACCGGATCGAAACTGGCAAAGAGTTCTTCGGGTGGTTTTCCCAGCTCCAAGGCCACCATCCGGCGGACCTCTTTTTCACCGAAGGGCGGCACGTCATCCTGAAGACGGGCGAATTCCTTTATGAAATCCACTGGAATCAGGTCGGGGCGGGAAGCGAGAATCTGTCCGAACTTGACGAAGGTCGGTCCCAGCTCCTCAAGGATCAAACGGACCCGTTCGGCACGGGTCATCCGCTCGATGCGCCCCGCTGCCTCCGGTGACGGGGAGCGGATCATCTTGCGCCCGAGCTCGAGGTACTGGTCGATGTTCAGACGGATCACCAGATCCTCGAAGCCGTATTTGAGCAGAGCGGCCAGAATCTGGCGATAGCGGTTCAGGTGGCGGTATGTCCGCCCGATGACACCGATTTTACGGATGCTGAGCATGGGCGGTCCCGGGGGTAACTATTCTTCCTTGGCGTCGGTGCCTTCGCTGACGGCTTTCTTCAGCTCGCGGATCTCCTTTTTCAGGGCCTTGAGGTCGTCGTTGGTGACGATGTCGGCCTTCTTCAGGAAATCATGGACCATCTCCTCGACCCGTTTGTCGAGTTTCTTCTGGGCTTTTTCGTAGCGCTGTTCCAGGTCGTCCATGAATTTCTTGGCGTCTTTTTCGCCCATTTCGAACTTTTTGGAAAATTCGCAACCCATTTTCTCCATTTCATCCTTGGCCATCAGACCCGCCCCCAAGCCCATGATGACCAATTTTTTCAAACTTTCGGCGGGGTTGAAACTGTCGTTGGACTCGACCATGGTGCCACCTCTCTGCAATTGAGATTTCTTGTCTGCGGCGCCGATTGTTTTCCCGCCGGCCGGGAGCCGGCCGGCGGGAAAACAGCTATTTGAGCTTGCCGAGCACGGCGCTGGCGATGGTGTTTTTCTGGATTTCCTTGGTGCCTTCATACAGTTCGGTGATCTTGGCGTCGCGATAGAAACGTTCCACCTCGTAATCGGCGATGTAGCCGTAGCCGCCGAGCAACTGGATGGCCTCGTCGCAGACTTCCACCGCGGTGCGGGCCGCGAACATCTTGGCCATGGAGGTCAGCTTCGGATCAATCCGTCCCTGGTCGAAGTTCCAGGCCGCCTTGTAGGTCATCAGGCGGGCCAGCTCGATCTTGGTGGCCATGTCGGCCAGCTTGTGCTGGGTAGCCTGGAACTGAGCGATTTTTTTGCCGAATTGCTCGCGCTCCTTGACGTAGGTCAGGGTCCGATCGAAGGCGCCCTGGGCCGTGCCGAGGCCCTGGGCGGCGATGAGGATGCGGCTCTCGTCAAAAAATTCCAGAACCTGGTAGAAGCCCCGGTTCTCCTTGCCGATGATGTTGTCCAGCGGTACGCGCACATCCTTGAAGGTGACCTCGGCGGTGTGCATCAACTGGATGCCCATCTTGCGGCCGACATCCATGGTGCCCACGCCGGGACGATCGGCTTCCACCAGGATGAGGCTTTGGCCGCGGTGGGGCGGGTTGACCTCGGTGTCCGTCTGGCAGAGGACACTGTAGAAACCGGCCAGGGGGCCGCCGTTGGTGATGAAGATCTTGGTGCCGTTGATCACCCACTCGTTGCCGTCCTTGACGGCTACCGTGTCCATGCGGGTAATGTCGCTGCCGTGGTCCGGTTCGGTGAAGGCGCCGCAGGAAAGCACTTCGCCCTCGGCCACCTTGGGCAGCCATTTCTTCTTCTGTTCCTCGGAGCCGAAGTGGAGGACGATTTCCGAGGCGAAATCGGCCAGCATCAGGCAGGCCCCCACCGACGAGTCGCCGCGGCACAGCTCTTCGGCCACCAGGATGTTCTCCATCACGTGGAGCCCCTGCCCGGAATAGGCTTCCGGAAAATGGATGCCGATGAAGCCGAGGTCCGCGGCCTTTTTCCAGATGGCCACGGGGTATTCGTGCTTGTCCACCAGATCCTCGATGACATCCTTCTTGAACTCGCCCTTGACAAAGTCCCGTACCGCCTTCTGAATTTCCTTCTGCTCCTTGGTTAATTCAAATTCCATGCCCTGTTCCCTCTCATTTTTCCGATGGTAAGTTGCCGGACAGATCCGTCTCCGGTCTTTGCTCCGGATCAAGACTGCCCCCGGCGTCTGCGCCTGAGGCTTTGGTAAACCTTCAACAGCGGCGACGCCACCCGATGCGATGGGGGGCCACCGGTGGGGGCGGCGGCCTATTTCGAATATTTATGGCCACTTATCATATAAGCAGTCTGAATGCAAGGCGTTTTCCCGGACGATGGCCCGCCGGCCGGGTCCCGTGGTGGGATTCAGCCGCTGACATCCGATTTGAGGAAAAGGGACTTGACGGCAGGGGGAAGCTGGCCTAATTCATTCCTAACAGTTGTTTTTGAAAAGAATCGATTTCAGCAGAAAGGAATTCAACCGATCATGACGTTTTCCATCGCTTTGGCCGGCAAGGGGGGCACCGGTAAAACCACTGTAGCCGGCTTGTTGATCAAATACCTGGTAAGCAAGGGGAAAAGCCCCATTTTGGCCGTTGATGCCGACTCCAACGCCAACCTGAATGAAGTCCTGGGACTCAAGGTGGAAGATACCATCGGCAACGCTCGGGAGGACATGAAAAAGGGCAAGGTCCCCGAGGGGATGACCAAGGATATCTTTCTGTCCATGCGCATGGAAGAGGCCGTGGCCGAAGCCGACGGCTACGATCTGGTGGTCATGGGCCAACCCGAAGGGGCCGGGTGCTACTGCGCCGCCAACAGCCTGTTGACCAATTTTTTAGAAAAACTCACCGACAACTACCCGTACATCGTCACCGACAACGAAGCCGGCATGGAGCACATCAGCCGGCTGACCACCAGCAACGTGAATGTGTTGCTCATCGTTTCCGATTCATCACGTCGCGGTTTGCAGGCCGCCGAACGGATTTTTGCCCTGGCCAACAACCTGAACATCGGCGTGGACAAGAGCTATCTGATCGTCAACCAGGTGCGAGACCCGCTTCCCCAGGACCTGTTGGACGGCATCTGCAGCGACGGTTTGAGCCTGGCAGGAATGATTCCCGAAGACCGGCAAGTGTACGAGTTCGATATGAACGGACAGCCCACGGTGGCCTTGCCCGAGGACAATCCCGCGATCAAGGCGGCCTGGGAAATTTTCGACCGGATTATCCCCTGACGGGGGAAGGACGGCCCATTGCGCTCTCTTTCCGCCGTCCGGGGCAATCACGGTGACACGGGACGGATATGAAGCGAACCGGCTATCTCTACGATCTGCGTTTCCTGCTTCACGACACGGGACCGTACCACCCGGAGTGTTCTGAAAGACTCCAGGCCATTCACCGCGGCATCGAAGCCGGCGGACTGTTGCCACTGGTCAAGGTCATCGGGGCGGTCAAGGCCGAGATCCGTCGAATCGAGGCGGTTCACGACCCGAGCTACATCCGCCGCTTCGAAGAGCTGTGTCTCTGCGGACACCGGACCTTTGATTTCCCCGACAACCAGATGTGTCAAGAGACCTACGAAGTGGCGCTTCTGGCGGCCGGCGGCGTCATCGAGGCGGTACGCCAGGTGATGGCCGGCGAAATCGACAACGCCTTCTGCGCTATTCGGCCCCCCGGTCATCACGCCGAAGTCAACCAGGCCATGGGGTTCTGCTACTTCAACAACATCGCCATCGCGGCACGCTACCTCCAGGATGAATGGAAACTGGCGCGCATCGGGATCATCGACTTCGACGTACACCACGGCAACGGTACCCAGCATATTTTCGAACAGGATCCCACCGTCTTGTACTACTCTTGTCACGAGCATCCCACTTTCGCTTTTCCCGGAACGGGCCGATCTTTTGAAAAGGGCGTGGGCCCCGGGGTGGGGACCACCCGCAACTGGCCCATACTGCCGGGACAGGGGGATGACGAGTATCGCAAGCTCATCGAAACCGACCTGTGGCCCACCTTTGATGCCTTCAAGCCCGAGGTGGTGCTGGTATCTTGCGGTTTCGACGCCCATGAAGAGGACGACATGTCCGATATCCGCTTGACGACGGGCGGTTACAGCTATGTGATGCAGCAGGTGGTCGCCATTGCTGAAAAATACGCCGGCGGTCGTCTCGTGTCGGTGCTGGAGGGCGGATACTGCCTGGCCCGGTTGCCGGAGTTGGCCCGCAACCATGTTCAAATCCTGCTCGGTGAAGAGATTCCGGGCTGATGCCGGAACAGAGAGGACGCGGAGGGACCTATGTTTGTGCATCGATCCATGACGGCCAAGGTGATCACCATTGGCAAGCAGGCGAGCCTGCTCGAGGCCAAAGAGTTGATGCGGGACAACAATATCCGCCATCTGCCGGTGGTCGACGAGGAGCAGAAACTCATCGGCGTCATCACCGACCGTGATATCCGCGGGGCCATGCCTCTGGAGAATGTCCGGTTGCCGGATTTCTGCAAGAAGATGGAGGTGGTCACCCAGTTGAAGGTCGGCGATATCATGACCCCCGATCCCATCACCATCGGACCGCACGATACCATCGAGGATGCCCTGCTGATGTTCGAGCAAAAGAAGGTGGGCGCCTTTCCAGTGGTGGACGGCCAGGGGCATCTGAAGGGCATCATTTCGGTGCGCGACATCCTCCGGGCCTTCACCAACGTGCTGGGCATCGGCCAGCCGGGCACCCTGCTGTGCATCCTGATGGAAGAAAAGGTGGGACAACTGAAAAAGATCGTGGACGCCATCACCGAGGAGGGGATTTCCTTCGGCAGTGTCCTGGTGGCCCGCTACTGGGACGAGAACAAGCGTGCCGTGTTCCCCTATCTGCTGACCAACAACGTGATGCGGATCAAGCAAAAGCTCAAGGCCCTGGGTTTCGAACTCCTCGACCCGATGGAATGGTACATCGACCAACTGCCTTCTCATGAGCCAAAAGGTTAAGACCGCCGGCAACAGCCCCTATGGGGAATTGTTCATCTACTGTCTCAAGGGGCGGGTTGAGCGGGGGTATCGAGGGGGCGGGGCCGGCTACTTGGGCAGTTGGGAGGAGGACGAGTACAGTTTTTTGTTTTTCACGCAGCCGGCCCTCGCCACGGTGGAGGCGCTGGTGGCGGCATCCGGCGACTTGGTGCTGCTGGACGAGACCGTCATGAGTTACGACCAATGGCAGGGCGGGCGATTGGCCCCGGTGGAAATCGCCGGCTTCCGCATTGTCGCTCCGTGGGCTGCGGAGCCCACGGAGCCGCCGGAGGCCATCGTCCTCGATCCAGGGGTGGTTTTCGGCAACGGTCTGCATCCCACCACCCGCGATTGCCTGGAGGCCGTGGCCATGGCCTGCCGCCGGCATGCGGTGGACGTGGCCATGGACCTGGGAACCGGGACCGGGGTGTTGGCGTTGGCCATGGCCCGCGGCGGCGCGCGGCGGGTGCTGGCGGTGGATCTCAACGGGCTCTGCGTTCGTACCGCGGCCGACAACATCCGCCGCAATGGTCTGGAAGACCGCGTGATGGCTCTTCAGGGGCGGGCCGAGGATTGGATCGGCGGGGAGATGGACCTGATGGTGGCCAATATCCACTACGCGGTCCTGCGCCACCTGGTGTCGGCGGCATCTCTGGCCGGAAAGCGCTGCATGGTGTTTTCGGGGCTGCTGCGAAGCGAGGCCAAGGCGATCCGGGAACAACTGGCGATGCTTCCCGTGGTGATCCGGCGTCAATGGGTCGGCGACGGGATTTGGCACACCCTTTATGCGGAGCGTTGCTGAGCCCTGAGATCACCGGCCCGACTTGGACCCGGCAGGGCCGAGGCAGAGGGCGGGAAGGAAAACGGCATGCACATTCGATGCTGGGGGTCGAGGGGGGCGATACCGGTCTCCGGTGCCGAGTACCTTCGCTATGGCGGGGACACCACCTGCCTGGAAATCCGCAGCAGCGACGGGGAAACCATCATTGTGGACGCCGGCACCGGGATCCGTCGCCTCGGCAACCGCATGGTGGCCGAGAATCGCCTGCATTGCCACCTGCTCTTCACCCATGCCCACTGGGACCATGTGATGGGGTTCCCCTTTTTCAGGCCCATTTTCAATCCCCGCGCCGAGTTGATCCTTTACAACTGCCCGTTTGAGGATCGTTTTGTTGAAACCATTTTAAGCGAAGTGATGTCGCCACCGACGTTTCCGGTACGCTACGCCGAACTGAAGGCCAAAATTGATTGCCGCCACGACTGTTCAACCCGTTTTGCTATTGGTTCCGTCACTGTTTCACCCGTGCCCCTGAGCCATCCCAACTCGGGGACCGGGTACAAATTCACCGAAAACGGTCGGTCCTTCGTCTTCCTGACGGATAACGAATTGGGTTTTGTTCACCCCAACGGCTTGAATTTTGATGGATATCGCGATTTTTGCAAGGGGACCGATCTGTTGATCCACGACGCGGAATACACGCCCGAGGAGTATCGCCGCGCGCGGCAATGGGGCCATTCGGTGTTCACCGACGTGGTGGCCCTGGCCAGAGAGGCCGGCGTCCATCGATTGGGGCTCTTTCATCTCAACCAGGACCGCACCGACGACGCCATGGACCGGATTGTGGCCCAATGCCGCCAACTGTTGGCCGGCGCCGGCATCGAGTGCTTTGGCGTCGCGGCGGACATGACCTTGGAGGTGTGACGATGATACCGGACCTCTGTCACCGTGCCGCCCGGGACATCGCCGGTGCGCACCACATCGTGGCGCTTACCGGGGCGGGGATTTCGGTGGAGAGCGGGATTCCGCCATTTCGCGGTCCTGGCGGCATCTGGGAGAAACTCGATCCCATGGAATACGCCCACATCGACGCTTTCATGCGCGATCCGGGCCGGGTGTGGCGGGTGCTCATCGCCGATATGAAGACGCTCCTGGATCAAGCCCGGCCCAACGATGCCCACATGGGGCTGGTCCGGCTGGAGCGGATGGGCAAGCTCAAGACGATCATCACCCAGAACGTCGACGGACTGCACCAGGCCGCGGGCAGCCATGACGTCATCGAGTTTCACGGTAACTTCGCCTGGCAGCGCTGCCTGGCCTGTGGCCGACGCATCAGCACCACCGACGTGGAGATGGCCGAGATGCCGCCACGGTGTTCCTGCGGCGGGATTCTTCGTCCCGAATGCGTGTTTTTCGGGGAAATGATCGAGCCGGTGAACCTTTCCCGTTCCCGGGACGCCGCCGCCCGGTGCGATGTCATGCTGGTGGTGGGGACCTCGGCCATGGTTCAACCGGCAGCGCTCATGCCCACCATCGCCAGGCAGGCCGGCGCCACGGTGATCGAGATCAATTTCGAACCCACCCCCCTCACCGGCCAAGTGGCCCACTACAGCCTCCTGGGTGAGGCCGGCGCCACCTTCAACGCCATCTTGACCGCGCTGGAAAGGGAATTCCAAGGCGACCGGAAAGGATAAAAAGCGCCGGCAAACCATTAAGGTCCGGGGCTAGGAGCGGCAGCGTCGCTGGTGACGCTGCCGCTTTTTTGAGCCTTCTGGATGTTTTTCCGGGGGAGGGGAAGTGACGCTTTTCAAGCCGATATTTGAGTTTTTGTTCTGAAAACCCTTATCCGAAATTAAGAAGATGGATGGTCATGACGGATGCTGCATCATTGAAACACTGGATCGTGGATATCGACCTGCAACCGCCGACGCTGCGCAACAACACCGCCGACAGCGAACGGCTCCTGGAGGCCATCGGCGAACATCTGGGGAAAAGACCGATACGCGCCGAACTGGCGGTAATCCGTGGCCTGCCCGCCCGGCTGCGCCAAACCGGATACCGCGCCCGCTGCGTACTTTTCGAGGACCGGGATCGGTGGCTGCTTCTCGATGTCCTCGATCCGCTGCATCCGACAGCGGCGTTGGGGCTGGCGGTGGATCTGGGGACCACCCGGATCAGTCTTCGGCTGGTGGACCTTCAGGCCGGCGACATCCTTGCCGAACAGACCATCGATAATCCCCAGGTGGCGGTGGGGCCGGATATTCTGACCCGGATCCACCACGCCGACCGGCCCGGGGGGGCGAGGGATCTTCAAGCCCGGATCATCCAAGCGCTCAACAGGGAAATCAAGGCCCTCACCGCCACCGCGGGGTACCGTTCCACCGACGTTTATGCCGTCAGCCTGGCCGCCAACACCGCCATGACCCACCTGTTGCTGGGTCTTGACTGCCGCTGGATGATCCGCGAACCGTATATTCCGGCCGTCAACCGGCCACCGGTGATGGGCACGGCCGAGTTGGGGATCGAGGTGCATCCCGCGGCCCGGATTTTTGTTTTTCCCAACGTGGGAAGCTATTTCGGCGGAGATCTGATTGCCGGTGTTTTTTTCAGCGGTCTGCACCGACGGGAGGAAACCGCCATCCTGGTGGACGTGGGCACCAACGCCGAAGTGGTTCTGGGCAACCGGGACTGGCTCATGGCCTGCGCCGGAGCGGCCGGACCGGCCCTGGAGGGCGGGGTGACCCGATTCGGGATGGCGGCTGCCGAAGGGGTGATCGACCGGGTGCGGTGGGATGAAACCGGTGGCGACATCGCCTGGCACACCATCGGGGAACAGCCGCCCAGGGGGATCTGCGGATCGGGCTTGATCGATCTGGCCGCGGTGCTGTTTCGTGCCGGGATGATCGATATTCGCGGAAAACTGGTCCCTTCGCGGTGCGGCGGCCGGTTGAAGAACATCGAGGATATCGCCCATGTGGTGGTGGCATGGGCCCATGAGACGGCCACCGGTGAAGACCTGATGATCAGCCAGGCGGACATCGACAGCCTGATCCGCTCCAAGGCGGCCATGTACACCATTTTGGAGACCATTACCCTGACCATGGGGATGAGCTTGGCCGAACTGCCGGCCTTCTTCGTGGCCGGGACTTTCGGGGTGTTCATCGATCCGGTCTCGGCGGTGACCATCGGCATGTTGCCGGATCTGCCGCCCAAGCGTTTCATTCCCCTGGGCAACAGCTCCCTGGAAGGGGCCACCCGGCTTTTGTCGGCGCCGGGCAGCCTGGCGGAAATCGACCGGATCCGTGACGGGATCACCTACCTGGAGCTCAACGTCAACCAGGATTTCATGAATCGTTTTTCAGCCGCCAAATTTTTGCCCCATACCAATCGGGGGCTGTTTCCCTCGGTGGATTTTTGAAGCCCAACGGGATTTGGTTCTTGACTTTTTCCCGGCAACTTAGTGTCCGTTCAGAAATGAGGATTTTTTCGTGAGCTCAAGGCGGGCGCCCGATTTAAACCGGAGGAATAGCAGAGCTATTTCGAGGATTTAAATCTGGGGACCCAACGCTGAGATCGCGGAAAAAGACCATTTATGGATGGACACAACTTAACAAGCAGGGATGATCCTGGTATAAGCCGGGCCATGAAAAGCTTTCGTTCAGAAGGCGGCCATCCGCTGGTGCAAGCGATCCCAGCGCGGAGATGCCTCTCTTGCGGCGAGCCGTTGAGCGGCCGGCGGCGCAAGTACTGCTCGGTAAGCTGTCGCCAGCGCCTCCACCGGCGGCTTGACCAGCGCACCGGCCTGCTGGTGGCCTTGAATGCGCGCTATGCGACGTTTTATTTTACCCGGCGCATGGTGGTGCTGGATATGGTTATCGGTGAGGACAGCGCGGTGCACAGTTTCATGTATCCCCGGTGCCCGGACGCCGTGCCGGCCGAGGATTTCAGCCGTATGGCCGACAGCCTGGGCAGACTCTGGTGGGCGGCACGGCATCGTAGCCGGCGGCGCTATCTGGCGTCGCGCAGTGTTTTGGCCGAAGCGATCCAAAGGCGCAACGGGCGGTTGTCCGTGGTGCCGGCAATGGTGCGACAGGCTTCGGTGCGGCAGGATGCGCTGACCTGCCTCAACATCGACCGGGCCAGCCTGGCCGAACCCGATCTGGAGAGCCGGATCAAGCGCGCCTTCCGGCGTCAGGCCATGCAGCGGCACCCCGATGTGGGGGGAGACGGCGCGGGGTTTCGCAGGTTGCGTCAAGCCTACGAAGATCTTCTCGACTGGGCGGAAGCCCCCAGTTTCATTCTGCGGCGGGGGTTTGTGGATAAATGGTTCTACGATGCGACCCGAAACGCCTGGGTGCAACCGTTGCCCGGGGGACGGTGACGGTCCATCGATGAAAGACAATCCTTTTTTGGCATGCAAGAGTTGTTTGGGAGGTGGCAATGTTGATTTCAGTGCTCAAGAGCAAGCTTCACCAGGCGCGTGTGACCGACAAGAATATTGCCTATGTCGGGTCCATCACCATCGACCTGGAGCTGATGCGGCTGGCAGGCCTTCGGGTCAATGAACGGGTGGAGGTTTACGACATCGAAAACGGTGAGCGCCTGGCGACCTACGTCCTCGAAGGGGAAGCCGGCAGCGGCTGCATCGTGCTCAACGGGGCGGCCGCCCGCAAGGTGGAAATCGGCGACCGGGTGATCGTGGCCGCTTACGGCCTGGTGACGCCGGACGAACCGGCGGTGGATCCCCATGTGGTATTTTTGGGGGAGAACAATCGGGTGGTGCCCCCCCTGGGCAACTAGGGCCGTTTCGCCAGCGTGCCTGCTTTCCCGCCTTGCTCCCGGCGGAGTGGGGCCCCAGCGGTTGGAAAAACGGCGGGAGGCCGTGGCGACCTCGGAAAAGATTGTCCCTCCCGGGATGGCAGAAAGGGGATGGGGGAGGAAATTGACACAGATGCCCCCGAGTGACGACTCGGGGGCATCTTTTCATTGGGGATTCAGATCGAAGGCGATCAGACTGGACTTGGCGCTGGTGAAGGCGATGGTGCCTTCCTTGGTTACCACGGCGATGACCAGCTCATCACCGCCGTCGTTGTCGAAATCGCCAACGGTGAAATCGCTGGCGCGGCCGGAGAAGGTACGGGTTTTCCAGACGGGCACCAGGCCGAGGCCGTCCCAGGCCAGGGATTCGATGCGCGCCTTGCTGAAGGAACGAAAGTCCTTGAGCATGTTCCTGGCAAGCTCGTCGTGGCGGGCGATGAGTATTTCGGGGTTGCCGTCGCTGTTGATATCGGTGGTCCGCACCCGGAGTGGAAAGTACTGATAATTCGGTTCACCTCGTTCAATGGGGGGCAACTCGAAGTAGGCGGTGTTCCCACCGGAGCGGTCACCGTCCTCCCACATCATCTCCCCGGTGACGCCGTTGTACAGCCGCAGACGATCCCAATCCGTATAGGCCACGACGCTTCGGTCGCCGGCATCGGTGATGTCCGCCACCGTCAGGCCTAGTACGTTGGCCTTGCCGCCCTTGATGACCTGGGCGCCCGGGGCGAGCTGGCCGCCTTCCCAGTTCATTTCATACACTTCACCCTTGAAAACGGATTCTTCGGCGGCGCGCTGGAGTTGACCCAGCAGAAGCGGGGGGCCGATGACCGGATTCACCACGCGGTAGTACCAGGGCTGGTCGTCCAGCAGGGTCTTGTAGTTGCCGTCTGAAAATTCCAGCACGAAGGAATTGAGAATGGTGCGGGTCGGGCCAAGGCTGGTGACGTAGATTTCCGGGGTGCCGTTGCCGTTGATATCCGCCACGTCCACGCTGATGTAAGTGCTGGTGCGGGTCTTGGTGATTTCGGCGGTTTGAATCAGTTGACCGCTTTGCATTTCGTGGAGGGTGACCTGCTTTTCCGTCACCACCACAAGCTCGTTACGGTCGTCACTGTCCACGTCGGCCACGGCGATGCCGGTGATCAGCTCCTTGAAACTGCGGCTTTTCCAAAAACCGCCGACATTCCGACCGGCACCGATACCGGCACCGGTGGCCACGAAGGCCGGATTGGGGGCGGCCCCCTGGCCGACAACGGCCCCCTGGTAGTCTTCCTGGATTCCGGATTGCATCAATTTTTCCGGGTGCATGCGCGGATCGTAAGGCTGGGAAGCGGCTTGACCGGGGGAAGCCGGCGCAGCCCCGGGCTGGGGGGCTGCCGCCACCGCCGGCCGGCTTACGGCGCGACCGAAGACGGTCTGGTTGATGTCGGTGGCGAACTGGTTGATCTGGGGAATGACTTCACCGACGCTCCGGGTTTGCACGAAAAAGGGGAGCGGTTGCCGCTGGCCGCTGACATCCACCATTCGTGAGTCGATGCTTACACTATCCCCGAAGACGGTGAGACTGCCGAACAGGACATAATCGGCCCTGAGCTTGCCGCCGATGAGCAAGGCCCGGCTTTCGCCCTCGAATCCGCCCGCCGTGTCCAGCGCCGACTGGACTTCGGCCTTGTTGATCACCTCCACCTTGTCCTGCCAGGTGAGGCGGGAACTGAGCATGTCCTGAATCCCTTGTTGCAGGTAAGTGAGATCGTTTTCGGCATTGACTTCAAAGGGCAGAATGGCCACCCGCATCGGCGCGGCAAGCGCCGGCACGGCGGTGAGACAAACCAGCAACACCAGCGCGACCATTACCAGGGGGCATCGCCGAAGATGAAAAAGATTGTTCAATGGGGTATCTCCTGTGTCGAACTGTTCACATCCAGATTCACTCCACCTTGCCTTTTGGAAGAATTATACCCTCCCCGCCAATCGCTGGCAAGGAGGCGTTGATCCGGGATGGATAAGAAGGAACGTCGCCCGCGTCAACCTTCTGCGGGGCATCTTATCAGGCCGGTTCCGCCACTGCCGATGGCCAACGGCGCGGGTTTCCCTTTCCGGGATTCTACGGCAAGTCGAAGTGGTTCAGATGGTGATGGTCGCCGTCGTCAAGCTGGAGGCGCCGCCGTATCGGTCGCGGCCGGTGTCAGGGTGTTGTAGAGCCGGCTGACACTCTGGGCGCGCCATTGCCCCTTGCCGGAAACCGTGGGGACCCCTTGAGCGTTCAACGTCTGGGCAATTTGCTCAAAACCGTTGCCCATGGCCCGTTGCTGCCGGATGATGGTTTCGGCCGTTTCGCGGCCATCCGCCTCGTCGGCTGCCAGAGCCGGCGTTGTCGTCTCGGCGGGAGATTCGGCGGACGCCGTGTCCATTTCCATATGGCCGTCGGGAAGGACGTCAGGGGTTGGCTCGGAAGGGGATTCGACGGAGGTTGCCAAGGCGACGGGCAGATCCGCTTCGGCGGGTTGCGGCTTGAAACGCCCCGCGATGGATTCCAGGGCATCAGCTTGTCGCTCGGTGGCCCGGGCCATGCGTTCGTTGAATTCCGCCAGACGTTTTTGCTGATCAAGGATGTTTTCCATCAGACGCTTGATGGCGGGCATCTGGTCGCTATCGGACGGTTTGCGTTGCTGGGGCGGGGTCTTTCGGTTTCCCGAGAATCGATCATTGGAGCGGTACTGGCTGTCGTAAGGCTTGTTGCGGTCGAAGCGCTTCTTGTTCGGGTTGCGTAAATTGTGCAAAAAATCGTCCATGTAAATCTCCCCGGGCATCGACTTGGCCGTCGTTGCCATCCAAATTGAAGCATGAAAGAAAAGGATGGACCAACCGAAGCGGGTCCGCTTGAAACACCCTGTGATTCGTCTAGTCTAGTTTTGAAATTGGCAAATTCGTCAAATTGTCGGTGGGTTGAGTTTCCTCGTCGCAAGCGCTCCGGGATGGCGGAGGCTTTTCCGCAGCTTTCTTTTGCCTGATTCGGATGTGCATCAAAAAGCATCGAGGTGAATTTTACGTATCGAAGGGCCGGCGGAAAGTCAAGACTGGATGATGATTCCCGAAACCTTTGATTTTACTAAATGGTATGCTATGGTCCCCCACTGAATCAAAACAGCCTGCTCAACCTCGAAAGGTCGTCATGGACACACACCCCCTTCGTACCATCAGCGCGCCGGCCAGTATCGGGTTCGTGGGCGCCAGCGGCAATCCGGCCAACATGGGCACCATGCAGTTGCTCAACCTGCTCTACAGTGGTTACCCCGGCAAGGTTTTTCCCGTTCATCCCCGGGACAGGGAAATATACGGGTTGCAGACCTACGAGCGGATTTCGGACCTGCCTGAGGCCCCGGAGATGTTCATGCTGGTGGTCCCCACCCGACTGATTCCGGAAATGGTGGCCGACTTTGCCCGGCTGGGGACCCGCCGGGGCGTGATCGTCACCGCCGGCTTCAAGGAAACGGGGGCGACGGGGGCGGCCCTGGAGGCCCGGCTCGCCGAACTGGCACGGCGGGAGGAGATTCGCTTTCTGGGCCCCAACTGCATGGGGCTCATCAATACGCGATGCCCGCTGAACCTCACCGCCGCGCCGTTCAAGGGAAGATGCGGCGGCCTGTCGCTCATCAGTCAGAGCGGCACCTATATCACCCAGACCGTGGAGTACCTGCGCACCCGGGGGATTGCCCTGAACCTGGCGTTCAGTGTCGGCAACGAGGCCACCATCGATCTGGTGGACTGTCTCGAATACCTGGGACAGGATCCCGATACCCGGGCCATCGGCATGTACATCGAGTGCATCCGTCGGCCCGGGCGATTTTTGGAGGTGGCCCGGCGGATCGACAAGCCCATGGTGGCCCAGTACGTGGGCGGCACGGCGGCCGGCGCCCGCAGCGGCGCCAGCCACACCGGGGCCCTGGCCGGCCCGGACCATGTCTATGACGGCCTGCTGGCGCAAGCCGGCGTGATCCGGGTCGACAGCATCGAGGCCGTTTATCAGGCGGGCCATACCTTGGCCAGCCAGCCGGTGCCACGGGGGCCACGCATTGCGGTGTTGACCAATTCCGGCGGCCCAGGGACCGCCATGGCTTCGCGGTTGGATGCCGGCGGCATGGAGGTGCCCGAACTCAGCGAAGCACTTCAAGAGAAGATTCAGGGGTATCTCCCCGGTCATGCCAGCGTGCGCAATCCCGTGGACCTGACCTTCCATACCGACATGACCCAGATTGCCGAGACGCTGCCCCGGATCCTGATGGAAGCCGAGGAAATCGACGGGTTGCTGATTCACGGCATCATGGACACCGGCTGGGCCGAAATGAGCTTTCCGGTGTTCGAAAAATTTTTCGGTGCCACCCTCGAGGACATTCGGCGCATGCTCAACGTGGATCTCGATACCTTGGTGCGTCTGCCGGCGGCCTTGGGCAAACCCCTGCTGATCTCCTCTTTTTTCGGCCGCGAGGACAACGCCCTGTGTACCTTTCAGGAACACGGCATTCCGACCTTCGACGGTCCTGAAAAGGCCGCTGCCGCCATGACCCTGCTCTGGCGTTGGGCCCGGATCCAGCGGAGCCGGCGCCCGTTGGCGGCGCCGGGGACATTGCCCGCCGCCGCCACGGCGCAAATGGCCGTTCTGGGCGAGACGGTGGATGAATTCGAGGCCAAACAGGTCCTGGCGGCCTGTGGCATTCCCACCGTGAATGAACGGCGGGTGGAAACCGAGGATGAGGCGGTGGCGGCCGCCCGCCGGATCGGTTTTCCCGTGGCGCTGAAGGGATGCAGTGCCGATGTGTTGCACAAGACCGAAGCCGGCCTGGTCCATTTGGGACTGACCGGCGAGGACGCGGTGGTCACCGCGGCCAGGGCCGTGAAGGAAAGGATGCCCGGCGCTCGGCTCTTGGTCAGCGAGATGCTCGACAGTCGGCGCGAGGTCATCGCCGGCGTTTCCCGGCCCGCGGGATTTCCCCCCTGTGTGCTGTTCGGGATGGGCGGGGTGATGGCCGAAGCCCTGGAAGATCGGGTGGTACGGCTGACGCCTCTGGACTCCGGCGATGCCCTGGAGATGATGGACGCTTTGCGGGGCCGGCGGGTGCTGGGGGCCTGGCGCGGCATGCCGGCGGTGGACCGGGAAGCCTTGGCCGACCTGCTGGTGCGCCTGGGGCGATTGGCGGCGAGTTTCCCGAGATTGAAGGAAATCGATCTGAACCCGATCCTTTTTGTTGACGGGCGCCCCAAGGTGGCCGATGCCCTTTTCGTGGTGTGACCGCCGACCCGATCCCGGCTCCTGCCGCGTGGGGCTGATGGCCGATAGCCACGGTGACAGTGAAGCGATCACCGCCGCTGCGGCTTTTCTCAAGGCCCACGGCTGTCGGCTGTTGATTCACCTGGGCGATATTTGCGATTCCGCGGATCCGTTCACGGTGACGTCCTGCGTGGCCGCCGTGCGCGGGGCCGGTATTCTGGCGGTGCGAGGCAACAACGACCATGCCCTGGTGGCCGATGAAACGGTCCGCCTGGACCCAGAGCCCCGGGCGTGGCTCGCCGGCCTTCCCCTGCGCATCGACATGCCGTCGGCCGTGTTCATTCACAACCGCCCCAACATTCGCCGATTGGGAAAGGCGGCGCTGTTCGGAGACCTCACCGATGCCGAGGCCCTCAGCTTCCTGCACGCCTGTCCGCGCAGGATTCTGTTTCGCGGTCACAGCCACCGCCCGTCCATTCAGCGCATCGGTCCGGGGGGCTTGACGGCCGCACCGCTGCCCGGGGCTCCCGGTGTCGTGGTGGACGGTGGGGCGGTGATCACCTGTGGCAGTCTCGACCGGGGGACGGTGCTGATGTGGGATACCGTTGGGCAACGGGTGACACTGGTTGAAAGGGACTGAGGTTTGGAGTGACTAGAATGAATAAAATTTGGAATGACTAAAGTGACTAAAATGAATAGCGGTTGAAGTGACTTGAATCGAGATGTTTCGGTGCGCAACGGCAAGCTGTTGACCGTTGCCGGGAAAAAGGATAAGGCCGGCAAGCGATAACCGATGACCGATATCCGCTAATCAGGAGGTTTTTCCTTTTATGAAAGACGAACGCGGCTTGTATTACTATCCCAACCTTGAAAACAAGCAGTTTCGCACCTACGTCCGCAAGGCGGAGGGAACCTATTGGTTTCGCCTGTACAACGCCCAGGATCCCGAACTGTGGAACCGACATGGGTGGGTGCCCTGGGAGGCGATCCAGCAGGCCGCCGCCATGTACCAAGGTCAAACCCTGGATCCGCACCGGGTCTACGATCTCAGCTTGGCCAAAGCGCTGGTGGAAGAATCTTCCTGATCTTTCAGCCCAGGCTGCAATGCCCGCCGCAGCCACAGCCGCATCCACCATCACAGTCGCAGCCGCCTGTAGCGGCGGCCATGGCTTTGACGATTTCCCGGGTTTCGGCTCGGGAGACGGCCGTCACCAGGGCTTCCATCACCAGAGGGCGGGTCCGGTCCATGAGGAGGGGCAGGGGCGGTTGAAGATGTTCGAAGGTTTCGACCACCTGCGCCGGATCGATTTCCAGGCGGACGCGGTCTCCCACCTGTTTTTCCATCAGCGCATACTCAAAAGGGGACAGGCCACCGCTGCCGACACCCACGATAAAGGTGTAGGGCTGTGACCGGCCGGGGTCGCCGCCGGCATCAACGTCCAGGTCCAGGCTGACCCGACAGAGAGGGGCAATGGGGATGGATGTCGTGTTCATTGGATTTCTGCTTTCGGTTTATAAATCTTCATCGTCGTTTTCATCCACGGCGTCGTCCTTGGATGAAGACGAGTCGCCATCGCCGTCCTCGTCTCCCGTTTCGAGGTTTTCCTCGACGAGCCGATGTTTGAAGATCTGAGTGTCTTCGGGAAATTCCACCTTGAGCGTCGCCACCACCTGGCGGACTAGGCGATCACCACCCAGTTTGAGATAGATGAGCAATTTTTGCAGAACTTCCGGGTTTTCCCGGATTTCCAGGGGAAGTTGGCGCTTCATGCGCTGAAACATTCCCAACCGGTCTTCCGGAATGTCGAGCTTTATGGTCATGGTGGTCTCCATCCGCTCCTTTTGCGATTCCGATTCAAAAACGACTTCATAATAAGCCATGGTGGCAAAATGTAAAGCGGTTTGAATCTGGCAAAAACAGCCCTGCGAAGCATTCCCGGCCACGGGCACCGTTGATTTTCAATCCCACAGGAAATATAGTGCAGCGGCTTGACGGCGGCGGGAAAAGGGGACGGCCGCCGTGAATACCGCCCCGCCAACCGATGGCGGGCGAAAAAAGGCCGGCGCTGCCGGTGGGGATGGATGGGATGATCGTCGAGTGGCTGTCGAATCCGATTGTCTGGGCCGCGGGTCTGAGTTTTTGCATCGGTGCCTTCGGTTATGTGCTCTTCGGTCGGATGCTGTGGCCCTTGTGGCGTTACCGGCGGATCAAGGGGCGCATCAAACGGGTTTTGGACACCGTCGGCGGCGAGATGACGCAACAGCGCATCGCATTGCGCGAATGTGCCGGGGCTTTGACGGTTTGCCACAACGACAGGTTGCCGTACTGGTATCGCCTGGTGTTGCAAAATCGCGGCGAATCGCCTCTGGAGGCCGCCGGGCACCTGATGACGCTGGCCAACGTGAAGCGGCCGCAGGACGCGAAACGCCGGATGGACGCGGTGCGCCGGGCGCTGGGACTGACCGCGGCAGTGGAGAAGCGATGAAAACATTCGAAGCCCTTTTTGGGGAGCTCCGGGAAAAAGTGGCCCACCAAGCCCCGGACTCCGGAACGGTGAAGGCGGTGGCGGCGGGGAGGCACGCCATCGGCAAGAAGATTCTCGAGGAGGCGGGGGAAGTTTGGCTGGCGGCCGAGCATGAGGGGAAAGATCGAACCGCCGAAGAGATCTCCCAGTTGCTCTACCATGTGCAGGTCATGATGATTGCCTGCGATTTGACCCTCGACGATGTCTATCGACACCTGTAGTGGATCCGTTCAGGCACCCATGGGCGGGCCGAGTGCCCGGGTGTCACTTTCCCGGTGAGGTATTAATGCTCCAAGTTGCACTGCCCAACAAGGGCGGACTTTCCGAAGAGGCGGTGGCCCTGGTCCGCGAGGCCGGTTATACCTGTCGACGCTACGGCCGGGAACTGATGGTGAGGGATGCGGAATCGGGGGTGGATTTCGTTTTCCTGCGGCCGCGGGACATTGCCATCTACGTGGGCAGTGGGGTCCTGGCCCTGGGGATTACCGGTCGCGACCTGGCGCAGGACAGCGGGGCCACCGTCACCGAGTTGCTCTCCCTGGGATTCGGCCGCTCGACCTTCTGTTACGCCGTGCCCCGGGACAGCGGTCTCGATGTGACCGACTTGGCCGGCCGGCGCATCGCCACCTCCTATCCCCGTCTGGTCAAGGCGGACCTGAACCGGCGGGGATTGATGGCCGAGGTGGTGCGTCTGGACGGGGCGGTGGAAATCTCGGTGCGGCTGGGGGTGGCCGATGCCATCGCCGACGTGGTTCAGTCCGGCCGGACCCTGCATGAAGCCGGCCTCGTGACCATCGGTGATCCTTTGGTGCGCAGTGAGGCCGTGGTGCTGGCCCGCCCTGGGGAAATCCTCGATGACCCCGATGCCCGGACCCTCCTCGACCGCTTGCAGGGCATTGTCACCGCCCGGGAATACGTCATGGTGGAATACGATGTGCCCGAAACGGCGCTGAATGCCGCCTGTGCCATCACGCCGGGAATCGAGTCGCCCACCGTGGCCCCCCTGAGCCGCGAGGGGTGGATGGCGGTGAAGGCCATGACCCCTCGCCGCCAGGTCAACCGCATCATGGACCGCTTGGCCGCCGCCGGCGCCAAGGGGATCATCGTCACCGAGATCCGCACCTGCCGGTTGTAGGCCTGAACGAGGCGGCCGATCCGTCTTTTGCCATCTCCTCGAAGACATGGACTAGGGGGTCGGTGGTGCCACCTCGTAATGCACGGTGACCCGGTCGGCGGCGCCCGGGGCGATGCCCGTCGTTCCTTCCGGCAGCACCAGGCCAATGGCCAGGCTTCCGGAGGATTCGATGCCGGTGGTGGAGACCTTCTCCGTGTAGATCGTCGCGATAGCAGAAAGATCGCTGCGGCTGCCCACCACCCGGGTTCGTGGCGGATCCACTTCCACCGATACGATGCGCAGATCCTTGGGCAAGGGGCCCACCCAGTCTACCTGGATGGGAAGTGACTTCTCCCCCACCATGTCCAGGGTGATTTCCACGGTCGTTGGCGTCATTTTTTTCAGCCCGATCCCCGGCGGCAGACGGACCATGTCTGGGGTCAACACGATGGAATGCGCGCCGGCCCCCATCTTTTCCAAAACGACTTGAACCTTGACCTGTTCCGGGCGCAGCGCCCGGATCAGCGGTCCCGATCCGCTGAGATCCAGACGTACGGCCCCCGCCGAGGTCTCGACGATTTCCATGCCGGCGCTACGCTTGAGATACTCGATGGGGATTTCCAGGCTGGTGAGGGTTTCCTCGCCCCGGGAAAAGGAAAACCATACCCCCACCACCAGGATCAGGCAAATCAGGCCCGCCACGGCGTAGTCGATGCGTTCGTCGCGGGGGGGTTCTCCAGGGGCGCTCTGGCCGGTGTGCTCGGCAAGCATCCGGGCCAGGGAAAGATTGTCCTCGATGGGCACGAGGCGGCCGCTTCGGGCCGCGACGACCCGTCCGGTTTCTTCGGACACAACGATCACCAGCGAGTCGCTCTGCTCGGTGAGGCCGGCGGCAGCCCGGTGCCGCGTCCCGTAATGGGACGGCAGATCCTCGCGCCGGGACAGGGGCAGGATGGCCCCCACCTGGGCGATGCGGTCTCCATTGAGGACCGCCGCCCCGTCGTGAACCGGATTGTCCGGCCAGAAGATGCTCACCAGCATTTCCCGGCTGATCCGCGCGTCCACCGGAATCCCGTTTTGAAAAATGTCCCCCAGGTCCTTTTCCCCGGGAATGACCATCAGGGCGCCGATGCGCCGGCGCGCCAGTTCATAGACGGCGGCGGTGATGGCTTCGATGGGGGTCTGGACGCTGTGGCGGGGAAATCCCCAGAGAATCGAGCGGAGGCTGCGGGCCTGGAAAACGCTTCGGATTTCGTTGCGAAAGACGATGATGATGATCAGGGCGCCGGCGGCAATGATGCCCTGGATCACCCAACTGGTGAGGATCAGGCCGAGTCGGCCGGACAACAGTTGCGCGATCCACAGCAGGGCCAGGCCGGTGAGCACCCGGACCATGACGGTGCCGCGGAACAGCACGTAGAGACGAAAAAGGATGTAGCTGTTGAGCAGGAGATCGACCATGTCCTGCCAACGGAGGCTTGCCAGAAAAAAAGCGATGGTTTTCATACCGCGTTACTCAACCACGCTGAAACGTCGGAGGGCCATGATTTTTCCATCCGCATCGGTGATTTCCACTCGCCAGGGGCCGGCGTCACCGGGGCGGAGCTGAATTCGGCTGAAGCTCGACCACCGCGGCGGCCTGAGCCGCAACCGTACCCGTGCGCTGGGTTCATCGCGAAAATACCACTGATGATAGATCAGAGTTTCTTCCGGCACCGGGTCGAAAGCGGTAAAACAGGCCACTTCTCCCAAATCGAGGGGAAAGACCACCGCTGGGTTCTTGGGGGCGAGGTTTTCCACCTGCTCGCAGACGATGGCCTGGACCAGGGTCAGAGGGGCGGGGTCCACCGTTGCATCGGCCGACTCGGCACCGGTGCTGGCAACAAGCGCCGTCGTGCCGATGACGGCGAGGATGAAATAGGCGATGATTCGCATCCGCATGGTCTTTATCCCATTTCTTCTGGCCGGTCTCCGTTTTTCACCGCTGGTCCGATTTTCTTTTTAGCATAGCGTTGTCGGCGGTAAAAGAAAATGCCGGAGGCGATGGCAGGGGTCATGAATTCAACCGTCGCCACAGGGAAAAGGCCCTTGACGGATCCCCGCTGAGCAGCGTCGCGCAGGCCAGGAGGCGCCGGGTGGCGGGACTGTCGCGTTTGGCGGCCGCCTCCCGGGCGTGGGTGTACATGGCACCGAA
>JACDJB010000987.1_pt1 | contig 24421 bp, 17 predicted proteins | sample 7454121 | NCBI WGS metagenome assembly JACDJB01 (sample SAMN14253290, study PRJNA609438) | sludge metagenome | isolation source: sludge after 25d culture with pyrite | collected 2018-12-20
CGCGTCATCCTGATCAAGCTGGCCGACCGCCTGCACAACATGCGCACCCTGGCTTCGATGGAGCCTGAGGCACGCCGGCGCATCGCGCGCGAGACGCTGGACATCTATGCGCCGATCGCCCAGCGCCTGGGCATGAACAGCTTCCGCCTGGAGCTGGAAGACCTCGGTTTCCGCATGCGCTACCCCGATCGGCACCGCATCATCGCCGAGCGCATCCGCACCGTGCTCGGCACCCGGCGCGAGGCGATGCAGCGCATCGAGGAGGCACTGAATGCCAAGCTGGATGCCGAACAGATCCAACACCGGCTGGCCAGCCGCATCAAGTCGCCCTACAGCATCTATACCAAGATGCGCACGGACAACAAGTCCTTCGCCCAGGTCATGGATGTCTATGGCTTCCGCGTCGTGGTCAACGACGTGCGCGACTGCTATCACGCGCTGGGCGCCGTGCATGCACTCTACAAGCCCGTGGACGGGCGCTTCCGCGACTTCATCGCCATTCCCAAGGCGAACGGCTACCAGTCCCTGCACACGGTGCTGTTCGGCCCCTTCGGGGCTCCGATCGAGATCCAGATCCGCACCGAGGACATGGACGGCGTGGCCGAGCGCGGTGTGGCCGCGCACTGGGTGTACAAGACCGATGCCGCACCCGCCAACAGTGCGCAGTCGCGTGCCCGCGAGTGGGTATCCGGCCTGGTGGATCGCGAGACCGGCACGCCTTCGTCGCTGGAGTTCATCGAGAACGTCAAGGTCGACCTGTTCCCCGACGAGGTGTACCTGTTCACGCCCCAGGGTGAGATCCTTGCCCTGCCACGCAATGCCACCGCGCTCGATTTTGCCTACGCCGTGCATACCGATATCGGCGGCCACGCGGTCGCCGCGCGTGCCGACAAGAAGCTGATTGCGCTGCGTACGCCGCTGACCAGCGGCCAGACCATCGAGATCATCACCGCGCCTTCGGCAGCGCCGAGCCCGCAGTGGCTGGACTGGGTGGTTTCCAGCCGTGCGCGCACCGCCATCCGCCACCATCTCAAACGCCTGCAGCACGAGGATGCGGTGGATTTCGGCCACCGCATGCTCGATCGCGCACTCGACGAAGCCGGCTCCTCGCTCGAGGCCATCCCGGCGGGCGTGCTCGCGCGCTACCTGGCCGACCAGAAGTTCAAGCGCCTGGAGGAACTCCTGGCCGACATCGCCCTCGGCAATCGCGTCGCCGACAACGTGGCCCGCGCCCTGCTCTTCGCGCGCGGCGAGCATCCGCATGCGACGCGCGTGCGCAGCCACGAGAAGATCCTGATCAGTGGCACCGAGCGCGGCGTACTCAGCTTCGGCAACTGTTGTCATCCGCTGCCGGGCGACGAGATCATGGGCTACCTTTCCGCCGGCAAGGGCATCGTCGTGCACCGCGTCGAGTGCCCCAACGTGCCGGAGCTGCGCAAGCTGCCGGAGCGCTGCGTGGAGATCGCCTGGGCGCCGGAAGTGCAGGGCGACTACCGCGTGGAACTGCGCATCGAGGTGGCCAACAAGCCCGGCGTGCTGGCCCAGGTGGCGGCCGCCGTGGCCGATGTCGGCTCCAACATCGAGAATGTGGAATACAAGGAGCGCGACGTGATGACCGCGACCATCCTGTTCACCATCGAAGTCCGCGATCGCAAGCACCTGGCCGATGTGATGCGCGGCGTGCGCCGGCTGCAGGTGGTGACCGCGGTGCGGCGCTATCCCGTCTAGGCAGAGCGGGGCCGTGGCCATCGGGCGCGCTGGCGCCGCTTGCCGGTCCGTTTCGCGCGTCGCGTCCTGCATTGACATTCCCCCGGCGAGCTCCGAGAGTGCCGGCACCCTGCACCGGAGATACGCCATGAGCCGCAACGTCATCCATTCGGATCGTGCACCCCGTGCGATCGGCCCCTACTCGCAGGCGGTGCGTGCCGGCGAGACGCTGTACCTGTCCGGCCAGACGCCGCTCGATCCGGCTACCGGCAAGCTCGTCGAAGGCGATGTCGGCGCCCAGGCGCGCCAGGCATTTGCCAACCTGTCCGCCGTGCTGGAGGCCGCCGGTGCGTCGTTCCGGGACGTGGTACGCGTGGGCATCTACCTGACCGATCTCGCCAACTTCGCCGCTGTCAACGAGGTAATGAAGGAGTTCTGCCAGGAACCCTATCCCGCGCGCTCGACCATCGGCGTCGCCGCGCTCCCCCTCGGCGCGCAGGTGGAGATCGACCTGATCGCCGTACCCGGCGCCTGATCGGCGTTCCATGGGCAGCCGGGGGCAGGATCCGGCGCCGTCCGCGCCGCGGCGGGCCAGGGTGGACCGCCCCGGCGATCGCAGCGTGGCTGGCAGTGGGACCGGTGCGACGCCGCTGGCCACGCTGCCCGGCGTGGGCCCCGCGCTGGCGACAGCGCTCGGGCGGCTGGGCCTGGTGACCGTGCAGGATCTGTGGTTCCACCTGCCGCTGCGTTACGAGGATCGCACGCGCCTCACGCCCATCACGTCGCTGCGCGGCGGCCAGACCGCCCAGGTGGAAGGCGTGGTGCAGGCTGTCGAACGCAGCTTTCGCGGACGCCAGCAACTGCGCGTGGCGCTGACCGATGGCTCGGGCGGCACGCTGGTTCTGCGCTTCTTCCATTTCAACCGCGTCCAGGTGCAGCAGTTCGTGGCCGGCACGCGGCTGCGCTGCTTCGGCGAAGTGCGCCAGGGATATGCCGGACCGGAGATCGTCCACCCGCAATACCAGCGCCTGGCAGCGGATGCCGAGGTGGCGCTCGAAGGGACCCTGACCCCGGTCTATCCCACTACCCAGGGCCTCGGCCAGAAGCGTCTGGCCGGCATCGTCGGCCAGGCGCTGGCGCTGCTGCCGGACGATGCGACGCTGGAGCTGGTGCCCGCCGCGCTGCGCGCCCCGCTGCGCCTGTCTTCGCTGCGCGAGGCCCTGCTTGCCGTACACCGTCCCCCGCCGGGTGCCGACCTCGCCAGGCTGGGCCTGGGCACCCATCCGGCCCAGCACCGGCTCGCCTTCGAGGAGCTGCTGGCCCATCACCTGGGCCTGCGCAGCCTGCGCCAGCGGGTGCGCCGCCAGCCCGCCCCGCCCCTGCGTGGGGATGGCCACCTGCGCGCTGCCCTGCTGGCGCGCCTGTCCTTCGCCCTTACCGGCGCCCAGCAGCGGGTTGCGGCCGAACTCGCGCACGATCTCGCCCAGGCCAGGCCGATGCTGCGCCTGGTGCAGGGTGATGTCGGTTCCGGCAAGACGGTGGTGGCCGCGCTGGCCGCCCTGGCGGCGATCGAATCGGGTTGGCAGGTGGCCCTGGTGGCGCCGACCGAGCTGCTTGCCGAGCAGCACTGGCACAACTTCCAGGCCTGGCTGCAGCCCTTGGGTATCGACCCGGTCTGGCTGTCGGGCAAGGTCAAGGGTGCGAGCCGCAACGCCGCGCTGGCTGCCGTCGCCGCGGGCGCGCCCATCACCATCGGCACCCACGCGCTGATCCAGGAAGGCGTGGATTTCGCGCGCCTGGGCCTGGTCATCATCGACGAGCAGCATCGCTTCGGCGTGCACCAGCGCCTGGCGCTGAGCGAAAAGGGCCGTCTTGCCGGCAACGTGCCACACCAGCTGGTGCTGACCGCCACGCCGATTCCGCGCACCCTGGCGATGACCGCCTATGCCGATCTGGATGTCTCGGTGATCGACGAGTTGCCACCCGGGCGTACGCCGGTGCAGACGGTCGCCATCTCCGATGCACGCCGCGGCGAGGTGATCGAGCGCATTCGCCTGGCCTGCGCCGAGGGGCGCCAGGCCTACTGGGTCTGCACCCTCATCGAGGAATCCGAGCAGTTGGAGGCGCAGGCCGCCGAGGCGGCCTTCGCCGAACTCCGCGCAGCACTCCCGGAGCTGGGCATCGGCCTGGTGCATGGGCGTCTGAAGCCACGCGACAAGCAGGCCGCGATGGATGCCTTCAAGGCGGGCAGCATCCGCCTGCTGGTGGCGACCACGGTGATCGAAGTCGGCGTGGACGTGCCCAACGCCAGCCTGATGGTGATCGAGAATGCCGAACGCCTGGGCCTGGCCCAGCTCCACCAGTTGCGCGGGCGCGTCGGACGTGGCAGCGCAGCATCGAGCTGCGTGTTGCTCTACCGCCCGCCGCTGGCGGCCACGGCGCGCGCGCGCCTGGCGGTGATGCGCGAAACCAGCGACGGCTTTCGCATCGCCCAGAAGGACCTGGAGTTGCGTGGTCCTGGCGAGGTGCTTGGTACGCGCCAGACCGGCCAGCTCGCGTTCCGCGTGGCCGACCTGACCCGCGATGCCGCCCTGTTGCCGGCCGTGCAAGAGGTGGCCACGCACATGCTGCGCGCGCATCCGGGCGAGGCCCGCCAGTTGATGGCGCGCTGGATCGGCACGGCGGTGCGCTACGCGGAAGCCTGACTGGCGCCGCCTGGGCCTGGCCTTGCCTGCCGGCAGGGGCGTGGCTACAATGCCGCTCTTTTATCGCCGCAAGCCGGGCCGCCCGCCATGAAAGCCGACATCCATCCCAACTACCATCCGGTCGTGTTCCAGGACCTTTCCAGCGACTTTGCCTTCCTGACCCGCTCGACGATGTCCAGCAAGGAAACGATCAAGTGGGAAGACGGCGAGGAATATCCGCTGATCAAGGTGGAAATCTCCAGCCATTCGCACCCCTTCTTCACCGGCAAGCAGAAGATCGTGGACACCGCCGGCCGCGTCGACAAGTTCCGCCGTCGCTACGCGAAGTGAGGCCGGCCGGCGCCCGTCGCAGGCGGCGCACCGGCCCCAGCCGAGCCACTCGATAATTGCTGCCATGCGCAAACGCCGGCCACGGGCCGGCGTTTGCGTTCGCGTTCACCATTGCAAGGTCTTGTCAAGGCCATACGCGGCAGCATGTTGCTGTGCAATAATTGGTCATTGATCGCCGCTGGCGTGCACCTCCGCCGAACCCCTCCCAGCCGTTCGCGATGCCGCGGCCCGCAGCAAGGAGTCCCTCGTGTCCGAAAAGTCCGTCCAGATCATCGATTCCGCCTCGAACAAGAGCGCCACCCTGCCGGTCATCACCGGAACCTTGGGCGATCCGGCCATCGACATTGCCCACCTGCATGCCCAGACCGGCACCTACACGTTCGATCCCGGCTTCGCTGCGACTGCGGCCACGCGCAGTTCCGTGACCTTCATCGATGGCGACAAGGGCGTGCTGCTCTACCGCGGCTATCCGATCGAGCAGCTGGCCCGGCAGTCGAGTTTCCTCGAGGTCGCCTACCTGCTCATCAACGGCGAACTCCCCAGCGCGGCCGAGTTCTCGGCCTTCGAACACAAGATCACGCATCACACGATGATGCATGAGTCGCTCAAGAACTTCCTGCACGGCTTCCATCACGATGCGCACCCGATGGCCATGCTGTGCGCCTCGATCGCCTCGCTGTCGGCCTTCTACCACGACACGCTGGATCTTTCCGATCCCGAGCAGCGCCACCTGGCGGCGATTCGCCTGATCGCCAAGATGCCGACCATCGCGGCGGCGGCCTATCGCTATTCGATCGGCTGGCCGGTGCGCTACCCGCGCAACAACCTGGAATACGTCACCCGCTTCCTGCACATGATGTTCGAAGTGCCGAGCGAGCCGCTCGATCTCAATCCGGTGGTGGCCAAGGCGCTGGATCTGCTCTTCATCCTGCACGCCGACCACGAACAGAACGCCTCCACCTCGACCGTGCGCCTGGTCGGCTCGACCGGGGCCAATCCCTACGCCTGCGTGGCCGCGGGCATTGCCGCCCTGTGGGGTCCCGCGCATGGCGGCGCCAACGAGGCCGTGCTCAGGATGCTGGGCGAGATCGGTGATGCGAAGCACGTGGGCAAGGCGGTCGAACGGGCCAAGGACAAGGACTCCGGCTTCCGCCTGATGGGCTTTGGTCACCGCGTGTACAAGAACTTCGACCCGCGCGCGACCATCATCCGTGACATGTGCCACAAGGTGCTCGATGACCTGCATGTCAGCGATCCGTTGCTGGACGTGGCGATGGAACTGGAACAGGCGGCGCTCAAGGACGACTACTTCGTCGAGCGCAAGCTGTATCCGAACGTCGATTTCTACTCGGGCATCATCTACAAGGCACTCAAGATCCCGACCGAGCTGTTCACCGTCATGTTCGCCATCGCCCGTACCGCCGGTTGGGTCGCGCACTGGCTGGAACAGCACGTGGATCCGGATACGCGCATCGGGCGTCCGCGCCAGGTCTATTGCGGTCCCGTCCAGCGCGACTACGTGCCGCGCGCGCGCCGCTGAGGCGCCTCGCCGTCGCGGCAGGTTGCACCGGCAATCGTGAACTGCCACGGGCGCCCCATGCGGGCGCCCGCTCGTTTCCGCTCGGCCGGTTGACGGGTGCGGTGCGCTGCAGGCGCGAGCCGTCGCCGGCGCGTCACGCCGGATGAGGAGCCGTGGCTCTCAGGCGCGATCCTCGTGCTTGCGCAGCCACAGCTCCAGCACCAGCAGCTGCCAGATTTCCTCGGCATGGTCCCAACTGCCGCGCATGTGTTCGGCCAGCAGCGTCTCCAGGAAGGCGGTCTGGAACACGCCGCGTTCTGCGCTACGCGCGTCGAACAGGATGTCGCGCACCATCTGCTGGAAGTCGGCGTCGCGACGCAGCCACACGGCAATCGGCAAGCCGAAGCCGTGCTTCTTCTTGTTCAGTATCTCCTGCGGCAGGAGACTGGCCGTGGCCAGTTTGAACAGGTGGCGCTTGTTGAGGCCCCGGACCTTGCAGCGGGTGGCCAGGCGGCCGGTGAAATCGACCAGGTCCGGATCCAGGTAGGGAAAGCGGGTCGTGATGGCTTGCGCCCGGCAGGCGCCTTCGACCTTGACCAGGTCGTTCTGCGCGATCGCCATGTACAGGTCCAGGCGCATGATGCGGTGCAGCGTGCTGGCCGGGCTGCCGAGCGCGTACACCTCGCGCATGAAGGCCAGCGAAGCGTCGCGTTCGACGCGCGCGCGCAATTCCGGCTGCAGGAGCCGGGCGTAGTATTCCGAGCCGAAACCGTGGTCGCTGTAGAAGCGGTCGGGATTGGGCAGCGAGGCGCGTTCGGTGAAGTTGTGCATGCGTTGCAGCAGGTGCAGCGGGCTGCGACCGGCCAGACCGCCCAGCGCCCGCCCCAGGCCGCGCAGCGGTCTGGGCAGGCGGTAGAACGCTTCCATCACGCGGTCCTTGGCGTAGCGCTCGTTGCCGCCGAAGATCTCGTCGCCACCATCCCCGGCCACCAGCACCCTGATGCCGTGTTCGGCGGCGAGTTCGGCGCAGGCCATCGACGGGATGGCCGAGGAGTTGCCGAAGGGCTGGTCGTAGGCATCGACCACCTTGCCCACCAGGGCGACAGCCTGACCGCTGTCCACGCGGGCGGAATACGCCTCGGTGCGGCAGGCTTCGGCCACCGTCCGGGCAAAGCCGAGTTCGTCGTAGCCTTCCTCGGCGTAGCCGATGGAGAAGGTGCGCACCTGCGTGTCCGGTTGCTGGCGCGCGAGGATGGAGACGATGCTGGAACTGTCGGTACCACCGGAAAGAAAGCAGCCCCAGTCCGTCGCTCCGGGTGGCCGCCAGGCCTCGACGCTGGCGACCATCCGTTCGCGTAGCGTAGCGGCCAACTCGGCGTCGCTGCCGTCCAGGTCTTCGGGGTATTCGGCAATGAAGTAACGATCCTGGCGCGCCTGCAGGGCAGCATCCCAGCGCAGGCGGGTGCCTGGCGACAGGCGGCGGACGTCGTCGTAGATGGTGTAGGGCGCGGGAATGCAGGAGAAGTTGAGGTAATGGTAGATCGCGGTCGGATCGGTGCGCCGTGCGCACAGGCCACTCGCGGCGATGAGGCGCAGGTCCGTCGCCAGCAGCAGGGTGTCGCCGCGCTGGCACACGTACAGCGACAGGGTTGAAAAATGGTCGGTACAGGCAGCGATGCGCCGTTCGCCCGGGCGCCACAACACCTGGGCGAAGCGCCCGCGCCAGTGGCGCTGGGGGGGCACCTGGGCATCCAGCGCGCCGGCGCCGGCGGCGAGCTCGCCTTCGATCAGGTCGGCAAGCGCGATCCAGCGCGTGCCATCGGGCGTACGCCCCTGCTGCACGGCACCTTGCGCAGCGATGGCGAGGTCGCCCTCCACGCTCACCTCGTGCCCGCGTGCGCTTGACACGCAGGCACGCGCGCCGGGGCCGAAGGCCAGCAGGAACGATCCCGCCGTTGCCGGCGTGGATTGCGGCGCTGGGCGGGGGGGCACGGCGGGTTCCTGCATGTCGGACGTCAAGGCGATCCTCGTTGGGTTGCGCGGGCGGCCACCGTGCGCACTCTGGTTCGAGTGGCCGCGCTGGCCGGCGCGCGGTGGCGATACGCAGTGTCATCCCGGCGCCGGCAGTGTACGCCGGCCGAGCCCGGCGACGCGCACGCGCGCTGCGCGCAGCCGTGCCGCGTGGGCGTGACGCCGCCGGTCAGCTGGTCGCGCCGCCTGCGCCGCGGGCCTGCCAGGCAAGATACCAGTCGACGAAGCGACGCACACCTTCCTCCACCGGCGTGGCGGGTGCATAGCCGGTGTCGTGCGCCAGTTCGGCCACGTCGGCGCAGGTGTCGGGTACGTCGCCCGGCTGCAGGGGCAGCAGGATCTTCTCGGCCTTGCGCCCCAGGCAGTGTTCGATCACCTCGATGTAGCGCGCCAATTCCACCGGCTGGCTGTTGCCGATGTTGTACACCCGGTAGGGCGCCGAGGAGACGGCCGGGTTGGGGTGCAGCGGATCGAACGCCGGGTCGGGTGTGGCCACGCGGTCGAGGGTGCGTACCACGCCCTCGACGATGTCGTCGATGTAGGTGAAGTCGCGCGTGTGGTGACCGTGGTTGAACACCTCGATCGGCTCCCCGGCGAGGATCTTGCGGGTGAACAGGAACAGCGCCATGTCCGGGCGGCCCCATGGGCCATAGACGGTAAAGAAGCGCAGGCCCGTCGTTGGCAGGCCATAGAGATGGCTGTAGGTATGTGCCATCAGCTCGTTGGCCTTCTTGGTCGCCGCGTACAGGCTGACCGGGTGATCCACTGCGTCCTGCACCGAGAAGGGCAGCTTGCGATTGGCGCCGTACACGGAGCTGGACGAGGCGTAAACCAGGTGCCGCACGCCGCCGTGGCGACAGGCTTCGAGCACATTGATGAAGCCGACCAGGTTGCTCTCCACATAGGTATGCGGATTTTCGATCGAGTAGCGCACGCCGGCCTGTGCGGCCAGGTTCACGACCCGCTCGGGACGGAACTCGGCGAATGCGCGCTCCAGCGCCGGGCGATCCTCCAGTGCCGCGCGCACGCAGCCGAAGCCGGGCTTGTCCAGCAGCCGCGCCAGGCGCGCTTCCTTGAGTGCCGGATCGTAGTAGTCGTTGACGTTGTCGTAGCCGAGCACCTCGTCGCCGCGGGCGATCAGGCGCTGGCTCAGGGCGGCGCCAATGAATCCGGCCGCGCCGGTGACCAGTACGCGCATGCGTTGCTCCTGCGTTGAAGGGCGCGTCGCCGCGGACGCGTCTTGCAGTCTAGCGCGGATGGCCCGGCAGTTCGTGACCAAAGGCGCGCTGAATGCCCCGGCGCGGCCGGTGTGCCGGAGGGTGACGTGGCCATTACAGTAAGGCCAAGCCGAGGGAGCCGATGAAGGTCTGCGTGAACCTGCCGCGCGTGGCAATTGCCGATCACGCTCCGCCGCCGCGTCGGGGCCGGAGGTGGCTGGCTGCGGGGCTGCTCGCCGGCCTGGCCGGCGCGGCGCCGGCAGCAGCGCCGCACATGGCCGGCGTGCCGACGCTGGGCGCACACACCCTGCTGTGGCAGCCCGAGGGGAACGGCGTGAATCCCGCCGTGACCGCGCCGCTCACGACGGACGCGCAAGGCAGTTCGTTCCTGGTGTTCGAGGCCGGCTATCGCAGCAATACCCGGCCCCCCGTGGACAGCAAGGCCAATACCTGGACGCGCGTGGGCCAGCCGGTGGTATTTGATGGTTATGCTGGCCGCTTCGACGTCAAGGCCTGGGTGGCCCTGGATGGCCGCGGTGGCGCCGACCACACGGTGACGCTGGACAAGACCGGCCCGGCGGACGGCGAAATTTCCCTGCCCTTCATCGAGATCCGCAATGCCGGCGTGCTGCAGGACGTGGCACAGAACTATCCGACCTTCGCCCCGTCCCTGCTGCAGACCCTGGGCCATGCCCTGTGGCCGTTCGGCGAAGCGCCCGCCGCCGGTGGGCGCGAACACGGCACGCGCCACCTCGGCGATCCCTTCCACGTTCAGCAGACCAGCGCCAGCGTGACCACGACCGGCCCGGCCACGCTGATCGCGCTGTGGTTCGGCGATGCCTATGTGCTGGACATGACGGCCGTGCCGGGCAACGGCTTCACCGTCATCGACGGCCTCCTGCACCTGCCCCCGGAAAGCGCCGTGCAGTGCGCGGTCGCCTACCGCAACGTGAGCGAGGCCGGCACCTATCATGTCACCTGGACGCAGTCGCCCAACCAGGGCGCGGTGCTGTGGCTGCTGGCATTCCAGTCCGCCGCGCCCGCGCATTGACCCCGCGCCGGAGGGGGGCGTGGCCGGTCGCGGTTGGCAGGCCGCGGCGCAGTGCGCAGCCGCCCTGTCTTCAGCGCCGCTCGCCCGCGCGGTCCGCCGCACGGCGCGTCGCCACGTGCAGCGGTCGCAGCGGGGAGCTGTACCAGTCGTTGACCCGGCCATTCTCGAACTCGACCCAGGAAGTACCGTACTCCCAGCGCCATTCGTTCGACGCGCTGGGGGGGCCCTCGCGCGCGCGCACCTGCTGCTTGCTCATGCCCAGGTCGAGCTGCCTCGCGCCGCGGTCGCCATCAACCCAGGCGTCCTGCACCGGTGGATCGGCGTGGCTGTCAAGCTGTTCGCTGCCTGGCAGGAGTGCCCAGGCCAGCGCGGTGAGGATGGCCAGTCCCAGCAGGGCACGGCGCGGACGCACCACCCCGGCGGGCGTGGCCGGGTCGGCGCGCCGCTCGCCCCGCAGCGGTGCCGGCATGGCGCGCACGGCCGCGTGCTGCGCGGCTCCGGGGAGTCGCCCATGGCGGCGCGCGAAGGCCATGGCTGCCGCGTAGGTGGCGGTCAGTTCCTGCAATTCAGTGGCGACATGCGCGTTCGACCCGCGCACCTGCCGGTCCGGGTGCAACTCGGCCACGCGCCGGCGATAGGCGTGCTTGAGCTCGGCTATCGAACAGTCAGCTTCCAGCTGCAACTGCTGATAGAGGGCGAGGAAGTCCGTGTTCGTCGTCATGCCGTCCCCACGTCGCATGGATGGAATCCAGGCACCCTCCCCGGATGCCGATGTGCCGGTGCCTCGCGCCGATCACTGCGGAAACCGCCTGCCAAGCCAGTCACCCACGAGCTCGATCAGGCGTTGGCGCTGGCGCGTGTCGTAGTAGGTGTGGTCGCATTCCGGCCAATGCTCGAAGGCGACGGCCGGGTTGCGCACGCCGCGCCCATAGGTCGCGCGCAGCTGGCGTGGATGCAGGAAATAGGTGGCCCCACCGGTGAACAGGAACAGGCATTGCACGTCGCGCGCGAGCAGCTGTTGGAACTGCCCTCGCTCGCTGCCGGGCGCCGGCCAGTCGCGCAGGATTTCGCTTTCGATCACGTCGGCGGGTGCCAGCTGATGGCGCAGCGCGGCCCACCAGGCGCCTGGTGGCTTGCGCAGCAGTCGCTGCCAGCGCGCCAGGCGGAACCAGATTCCCTTGCGCGCCAGGCCATCGAGCAGGAACAGGCCGGTCACGCGCTCATCGGCCAGGGCGCCCTGCCAGCTCGCGTCGGCGGCGGCACAGATCCCGCCCAGCACGATGCGCGCGCAGCCGGTGCGTGCCTGCACCCGGTCGAGCACCCCGGCGAGCACCTCGGCGGCTGGCCGATCCGCATCGGCCAGGGCATCGCCGATGCCGGGCAGGTCGAAGCGCAGGGCCGGGTAGCCCGCCTGTGCCAGCGCGCGGGTCAGCCGCGTGCCGAGCCGGAACGGGCCACTGCGGTGGATCAGCCCGGCGTTGAGCACGGCCACGGCCGTCGAGCGGGGACGCCCCTGTGGGCAGCTGAGCAGGCCGAACGTGCCGCTGCCCAGGTCGAGGATCTCATCCATGACTGACGCTGCCCCAGCCAGGCGCCGGCTCGGCCGACGCCAGGCGTCGGCTGGTGGCGGCGCTGCCGGCGTGCAGCTGGGCGGCGAGTTGGACGCCCAGCTGCTGCAATGGTGCGCGCGGCACGCGGCGCATGGCGATCTGGTCGATCCACGCGTGCAGCGGCGCGGCGAGGTCGACGCGCTGCGCGCGGGCGAACGGGCCCGGGTGGCCGGCGGCGTCGAGCACGAGCATGGGCAGGTCGCCGGCGTCGAGTGCGGCGGGCATGCGTGCGGCCCGCAACTCATCGGGCAAGCTCGGGTTGCAGGCGAATCCCAGTAGCGCCCGGTCGCCTGCGACGCCGGCGGCGTAGCCGTGCAACGCGCGCAGGTGCGCATCGCGCCGCTGCAGGTCAGCCAGGCATTCCGCCCCGCTGGCCGGTGGCTGCCACAGCCAAAGTGCATCGCTGCCTGCATGCACGGCGCAGTGCGCAGCCGGGATGGCCCCGCCACGAATGCCCAGCACGGCTACGGGCGCCTTGCCCACCCTTTCGCGCAAGGCGGCCAGCGCACAGGCGGCGTCTGCGTGGGCGCCCGCGAGGGTGAATTCCGCGTCCTCACCGGCGGAATCGCCGGTGCCGTAGTAGTCGAAGCGCAGCACGGTCAGGCCACGGTCGGCCAGCGCATCGGCCAGCAGGGCAAACAGCCGGTAGCTGCGGGCATGCTCATGGAACAGGGGCGGGCAGACCAGCACACCGCCGCCGGACGCTGCCGCGGGCAGGTGCAGCACCGAGAACAGGCGTCGCCCATGTGCAGCCAGCCAGCACGCCCGGGGCGCCGGGGTCATTGCCTGCTCGCCTGTTGCGCCGCCCGGCGTGGGGGGCACCTGGCAGCCGGTGCATGGCATGCGGAGCCCGGGCTGTTGTCCGGGCACCGGCGGCTGGCAGTCGGGGCGGGCGTCACGGGCTCACTCGGCAATGGCGTAGGGCACCCCATCGGACATCGAGCTGCGCCCGGTCAGGCGTCGTTCGAGCTGATGCAGGGTGATGGCGGCGCGCGCGCCGGTGCAGGCGACTTCGTCCAGTACCGGGTGGCGGCCGATGGCCGGCATCTCGACGTGCAGGCCGTGCATGCGCTCGCGCAGGATGTGCAGCAGCGCCCGCCGACGCGTCGCGTCGGTGTTGTAGCTCACGCTCATCGCCACCGAGGGCGTGGCGCCGATCTCCATCATGTGCGGACTCGTCAACGGCATGTACAGGCCCTGGCCCGGGCCGAGCTCGAAGACCTGCGCGCGCGCGCGGTACTCCTCGCGCCATTGCACCAGATCGAGCTGGTGGCTGTCGAGGAAACGTGCCCGCGCACGGTCGCTGACCACTTCCACGTCGTCTGCCTCCCACACGTGTACCGTCTTGCTGCCCTGCAACTGCAGCAGCAGCACGTGGTTGCGGTCGATGTGGAAGGGTGTGACCGCATGTGGCGAAGACACGAAGATCCAGCCGGCCCGATAGCACATGCCCGGATCCCGGCGGTCGACCTGGGGCTTGATCCCATCCAGCAGTTCATCGACCAGGCCACGGTACAGCGGATCGACCTGGACGTGACGCAGCAGCATCCAGGCTTTGGCCTCACCGATGCGCTGCAGCGTATCGGCCGCGCTGGCCCGGTTCGGATGGGTATGCGAGACGGTGTTGAAATCCGCGTCCGCGCGTGCCGTGGCGTTGAACGAGAAGGTCTGGTGACATTGCTCCAGCCGTTTGCCGAGCTCGACGAGTTGCTCGATCTGCAGCAGCGGATGGCTGCCGTAGGTGTGCTCGACCGGTTGGATGCGCCAGGGGTCGAATGTTGTCCAGTCGATATCGACATGGAACGAAGCACGGGTCATGGCAGCCTCCGGGGGGCGCGGCCGCTGCCCTGATCGTTGCGCGCGCGCCCCTGCGCTATAGTGTGCGCTGCGTCACGTTTTTTGTCACGAGAAGCGGGTAAGCGCATCTATCCGGCGATACGCGTGTACAGCGCGCATTCACCCGCTGGGTGGGCTGGGAGGTTGGTTGATGCCATCGCCGTTGTCCGCTGCCCTGCGCATCGTCCAGCCCATCGTGCCGCGCGTCGTGCTGGAGCCGTGGTTGCAGCGCCGATTCTTTGCGGCGCGCGGCTGGGACAACCTGCACTGGGGTGTTTTCGACACGTTTGCCGATGCGCTTGCCTATGCGCAGCGCTTCCACGCACGCACCCGCTTCGGTGCCGATCATGAAGCGATCCTGCGCCGCCATGCGCTGCTCAAGACACACGACTACCCGGTGCTCTTCTGGCTTGCCCGCGCCATGGCGCTGAGCGCGGGCCGCCGGCTCGTGGATCTGGGGGGCAGCGTGGGCGCATCCTATTACAGCTACCGTGATCGCCTCGGCCTGCCGGACGACTGGGAGTGGATCGTCTGCGAGCTGGACGACGTGGTCGCCAGGGGACGTGCGATCGCGGCGCAGCGCTGGGCGCCGCACCTGCGCTTCAGCACGGATCGCAGTGAGGTCGACGGTGCTGCCATCCTGTTCACGGCCGGCTGCCTGCAGTACCTGGAGCAACCCCTGGCGGCCATCCTGAGCGGGCTGGCCGCGCCGCCGCCGCACATCATCATCAACCGCCTGGCGCTGACCACCGGCAGCGCCTACATCACGCTGCAGAACACCGGATACTCGATCAGCCCGTGCCGCGTGGACCAGCTCGAGCGCTTCGTCGCCGACATGGCGGCGCTGGGATACCGGCAGGCAGACGTCTGGGCCTGCCTGGACAATCACACCGAGGTGCCCTTCCATCCCGAATGCACCCTGCCGAACTTCTTCGGCTTCTACTTCACACAAGGGCCGGCCGGTGCCACGAAACCCTGCACGTCGGGCAGGCCGACGGATGACCCGCGGACCACCAGCGGCGATTCACGGGTCGCCTGTGCCCCTGTCACGGGGCGGCTTGCGCAGGGCCTGCACCGGCGCGGCGCCGGCCGGCGGCTGCCTGCGGCCGGTCAGACGGCGCCAGCGGCCCTTCAGCAGGTGGGCACACAGGAACATCGCCGGCAGCGGATCATCGAGGCGGAACACATGCAGGTAGGAACGGCTCCACTGGCGCAGGATCCTCGACCAGGGTCCGCGGGTCGCCGCCGGCAGTGCCGTGACCGCGGCCAGGTCGTCGTGGAGGTTGAGACAACCCGCGCCCATGCGGTAAGCGCGGCTCGCCTGCGTCACCGGCAGGTCGAGCGCATCCTGCCAGGCCATTTCACATACGTTGACGCCGCAGCGCGCGGCGAATTCGACGTACCACCAGGCGCGGGTGTTGATCTCGAGGATCTTGAACAGGCCGTCCCGGCTGTCGCGCTTGAACTCGGCGCTGAATATGCCACGGTACTGCAGCTGCGCAAGGATCGTCTCCAGGCTTTCGGCCGCCTGCGCCACCTGCGTCAGCGCGATGCTTTCGCAGTAGGAGCTGTTGCCGAAGTCCGGCGGAAAGATGCGCAGTCGGCGACGCGCCAGCAGCCCGGTGAGACGGCCATGGCGGTCGCGAAAGCCATCGATGAAATAGTGCTCCGAGGACGGACCGGGAATGTATTCCTGGACGATGACCTTGAGATCCTGCTGCGCCAGCTGTTGCCAGAGGCGCTCGAACTCCGCACGACCGTTCGCCCACATGCCCTTGACGCCGGTGATGGCGTTGAACCGGCGCGAGTCGGCAGGTTTGAGAAACGCACGATCGAGTTCGTCCAGCGGAATGCGCTGCAGATCGCTGTCGCGCTCCAGCGGGAAGGTCCGCGGATGCGGGACGCCGGCGCCGGCCAGGAACTGACCGAAGCGCTTCTTGTCCTGGAGGATTTCCAGGCTGGCGCGCGAGCTGCTGCTGACCCGGAACCGGGTGCCGATCGCGTCCGCCGGCAGATCGGCCAGCCACAGGGCGATGTCGTCGGCGCCCGGGATGAGCACGGCTGCGTCCAGCGGCAGCTGGCGCAGCGCCGCCAGGCCCGGCGCCCCGGGTGTTCCATCCCAGCCGAGCGGCCCGGGCGCGGGCCGGTACCAGCGGCTGCGCGAGGCGAGGTCGCCGGCGGGACAGGCGGAAAACGCAGGGATGGCCGCCATGTGCAGGCAGCGCAGCGCGCCCAGCGCAGTCGGGCCGCGGGCCACGATGATGGCCGGGATCGGGTGGTCCGTGGCGCGGGCGCCACGGATGGGTGCGGCGGCTGGGCCGCGTGTGGGTGCAGCGCCCATCGGCGCGGCAGGCGCCGCGGGCGCAGCATCGCTCAGGCGCGGAGCGCCGGAGCCTGTCGAGGGCGGGTTCATCGTGCGTTCGCGCCGCGCCATGCCGGAACCAGACTCTACTCCCGTGCGCGCGCGGCGTACACGTGGGGATTTTTTTTCCTGTGCATTCGGCGCATATTCCCTTGCTGGCGCAGCAAATGGACGGCCGATCGGCCAGGCGGTACATGACCAGCGAGGTGACCACCCGTGTGCTCGGGGCGGCCGAGCATTCCCGCTGGGCCGAGCAGGTCGCCGTCTCGCCGGATGGCAGCGCCTATGCGTTGCCGCAATACCTGGAGGTCCTGTGCGAGGTGGCCGGCGGGCGCTATCGCGTGCTGGTGGCCGAACGCGCCGGCGAGATCGTCGGCGGCATCGCCTTGTACGAACGCAGCCTGCGCACCGGCTGCTACGTCGCGCCGCGACTGCTGCTGTACTACAACGGCTTCGTGTTGATGGCGCATGCGACGAAGTATCCCTCGCAGCGCGAAGCCTGGCGGCTGCAGACGCTGGGTGCGCTCGAGCGCGCCTTGTCGCAGCGGGGCTATGCCCATCTCAAGATCAAGAGCCGCAGCACCCTGAGCGATGTCCGCGCGTTCTGCGCGCGGGGCTGGGCCGCGCGGCCGAGCTACAGCTACGTGGTGGACATCGCGGATCTGCCCGCGGCCTGGGCGCGCGTGGACAAGAACCTGCGCCGCCTGGTGACCCGTTGCCGCGAGCAGGGCCTGACGCTCAGCCGGGATGATGACTTCGAGATCTTCTACACGCTGCACGCGCAGACCCACCAGCGCAAGGGCGCGCATCTGTACCTGCCACGCGAGGCATTTGCCCGCTATGTCGCGCGCCTTCAGGCCCTGGGCCTGGCGCGGCTCTACCATGCACGCCTGCCCGATGGGCGGGCGATCGCCTCGCAACTGGTGCTGACCGGACCGCACCCGGTGACGCATACGGTATGCGCAGCCGCCGATGCGCAGTTCCTGAACCTCGGCGCTTCGGCGTTCCTGCGCTGGGAAGTGTTCGAGGATCTTTCGCGCGCCGGCTATCGCGGCAACGACCTCACCGATGCTGCGCTCAATCCGGTCAGCCATTTCAAGAGCCAACTGGGGGGTGAGCTGTGCCTGGGCCTGCAGATTGCACGACCCGACCGGCTGGCCTGGCGGCTGCACGCGGGCGCGAGCGGCCTGCCCGAGCGCTGCAAGGAACTGGCCCTGCGCATGCTGCGCCGGCGCGCGCGGGAGAATGCGCCATGACGGCGCCTGGCCGCAGCGGCGCCGAGTGGGTCTGTGATGCATTGCAGGCGGCCGGCGTGCGCTGCGTGTTCGGCTTGCCAGGTACCCAGAACGTTGCCCTGTATGAAGCGCTGCGCCGGTCCGGCCTGCGCACCGTTGTCGCCACCCACGAACGCTCGGCGGCCATGATGGCCAATGGCTACTATCGCGCCTGCGGTCGTCCCGGGATCCTGGCGACGATCCCGGGCCCGGGCTTCACCTGCGCGTTGACCGGCCTGGCCGAGGCCTGGCTGGATTCGGCTGCCCTGGTGCACCTGGCCGGCGCCCCGGCCGCGGCGCCGGGCCGCCGCTTCCAGTTGCAGGCGCTGGATCAGGCGGCGATGGCGAGCCCGGTGGTCAAGGCAGTGCATCGCATCCAGGCGGTGGAACAGGTGCCGGCGGTGCTGGCCGTGGCGCATGACCAGGCGCTGGCCGGCGAACCCGGGCCGGTGCTGGTCGAAATCTCGCGTGCCGCGCTCGAGGCCCGCACCACCACGCCGATGGCCGTCGCCGCGGCGCCGGCTGCGCCGGAGTTCGCTGCCGATCCGGCGCTGGCCGAGGCCCTGGCCGGGGCCCGGCGCTGCCTGATCCTGGCCGGGCAGGGCGCCCATGCAGCGGCAGATCTGCTCGTGCAGCTGGCCGAGCGTCTGGCGGCGGCGGTCGTCACCACCACCTCGGGGCGCGGGGTGGTGCCCGAGGATCATCCGCTGTCACTGGCCTTCGAGTTCGCCGGCAACGGCGCCAGGACGCTGAACGCGCTGGTGGAACGGTGTGACCTGGTGCTGGCGATCGGTTGCAAGTTCTCGCACAACGGCAGCCATGGTTTTCGCCTGGTGCTGCCCGCCGACAAGCTCATGCACGTGGATTCGGCTGCCGCGGTATTGGGCGCGAACTACCCGGCACGCTGGGCCGTGCAGGCCGATGCCGGGCGCTTCCTGCGCGCCATGCTCGAGGCGCTGGGCGCCCGATCCGCCGAGGCGCAAGGCTTTGCTTCCACGGAACTGGATGCCTGGCGCGCGCGTCGCCGGGCGGAGGATGCAGACGCCCTCATCGAACCGCGCATCCACGCCGGCGCATCCGGCACGCCGGCCGAGTTCCTTTCCCTCCTGCGCGCGGCGCTGCCGCGCCATGCCTGCCTGGTCACCGATTCCGGACTGCACCAGGGCCTGGCCCGGCGTCACTTTCGCGTGCTGGCTCCGCGCGGACTCATCACCCCGACCAACCTGCAATCCATGGGCTTTGGCATCGGTGCGGCCATCGGCGCGGCGCTGGCCGACCCGGAGCGGCCGGTGCTCGCCCTGGTGGGTGACGGCGGGCTCGACATGGCCGGGCTGGAATTGCTCACCGCCGTGCGCCAGAAGCTGCGCCTGACCGTGATCGTGCTGGTCGATGGCGCCTATGGCCTGATCCGGCTGCAACAACTGGCCGAGCATGGTCACGCGCACGGCACCCAATGGCCGGCAGTGGACTACGCGGCGCTGGCTGCGGCGGTGGGGGCCAGGCACCGGCGCGTGCACGGTGACTTTGCAGCCGTGCTGCAGGCGGCCCTCACGTCCGATCGCGTCACCCTGGTCGAGGTCGCCGTGGGTGATTCGCTGCCGATGCGCTGGCTGCAGGCCAAGGGCGTCGCCAAAGGCCTGCTCGGGCAGCGGGTGCGCGGCTGGCTGCGCCGGGTAGTCGGGCATGCTTGATCCGTGCGCGCCCATGCCATTCAGCGTTTACGGGGGGCCCCGCAGCCAAAGCTGCCTGCGGATCGTGGTGCTGGCGCCCGCGCGGGCGCCGGCCTGGCTGGCCGCCACGATCGAGCATCTGGCGGGCAAGTCCTGGATCGCGCTGGGCGTGGGTCTGCTGCCCACTGCCGGCAACGGGCCGGCGGAAACGCCGCTTGCGCTCGACGTGCGACTTTTCCTGGCCCTCGAACGCCTGCGCCGGCGTGGTGACGACGGTCAGCTCGCCTGTGTGGATCTGGCTGCACGCACAAAGGCCGCGGGCGTCGAGGTGCGCATGATCGCGAACGACGCGGACTTGCGCGGCTACCTCCTGCAGGCGCCGGCCGACCTGCTCATCGCGGCCGCCGGCTTTGCAGTCGCGGCACAAGTCGCAACCGGCATCCAGTGGGGCTGCTGGCAGGTCGGGGGCGATCTTGCCGATCCGTGGCGTGCCGGCCTGGCCCTGTTGCCGCCGCTGCTCGATGGCGAGCCGGTCACGCCCACCTGCCTGCGCCTGCAGGCGCCCTCGGGGATGTCGTTGCTGCTGGCCAGCAGCACCGGGGCGACCCAGGGTGGTGCCTTCGCACTGCAGCGCGATCTGGCATTCCGCAAGCTGCCCGCCTTGCTGGCACGCGCCCTGCGCGATCTGGTTCGCGGCACGACGGCGGCGCCCGAGCGCCAGGTCTTGCGGCTGCAGTTCGGCGCCGGCACCGCGCCGCTCCCGCGCGGCGCCGGCGTGCGCGCGTTGCGCAGGGTGGTGGGCGGCACCCTGCGTTGGTGGCGTGACCGCTGGCATGGTCAGGAAATGTGGTTCGTGGCGGTGCGGCGCGCGCCGGTGCCGATCGATCCGGCGCTGCCGCAGATGGGCGTGGTGAGCGCCCTGGTGGGCGCGCCAAGCTGCTACTGGGCCGACCCGTTCCTCTACGACGATGATGGACGCCCGCTCCTGTTCGTGGAGGAATACGGCCTGCGCGATCAGCGCGGCGTCATCGCCTGCGTGGCGCTGCGGCCCGACGGCAGCGCCCGGCGGCTCGGCATCGCCCTGGATGAAGCCTGCCACCTGTCCTACCCGCAGGTGTTCAGCGACCAGGGTACGCGCTACATGACGGTGGAGTCGGGCAGTGCGCGGCGCGTGCGCCTGTACCGCGAGGCGGGATTTCCGCTGCAATGGGAGCCGGTGGCCGATCTGATCGATGATTGTGTCTGCGTCGATCCGACCCTGTACCGGCACGCGGGGCGCTGGTACCTGTTCGTGAACATTTCCGATGCCGGGGCCGGCTCTTCCGATGAGCTGTTCCTGTTCAGCGCCGATGCACTGACTGGCCCTTACCGTGCGCACCCGTGCAATCCGATCGTCAAGGATGTGCGCTGCGCGCGTTCGGCGGGTCCGCTGTTCATGCATGCCGGCCGGTTGATCCGCCCAGCCCAGGATTGCGCGCCGGACTACGGAATCGCGGTCGTGTTCAACGAAGTCACAGAGCTGACACCGACCACTTACAGTGAGCGCCGCCTGGCGCGGCTGGATGCGGCCTGGATGCCGGGATCGAAAGGCTGCCATACCTATGCCGCCATCGCGGGCCTCGAGGTGTTCGATGCAAAGGGTCGCCCCGCACGCGGTGTCGAGCGCATGACGGTCGATGATGCACTGGTCATGACCGGCCGGGAGGGCGTGCACCCGCTGGTCAGCGTCATCATGCCGGTTTACAACGGCGTCGCCTTCCTCGGCCAGGCGATCGACAGCGTGCTGGCGCAAACCCTGCGCGAATTCGAGGTGATCGTCGTCGATGACGGCTCCAGCGATGGCAGTGGCGAGCTGGCCGATCGTTACGCGCGCGAACATCCGCAACACGTGCGGGTGGTGCACCAGGAGAACCAGGGCCTGCCGCTGGCGCGCAATGCCGCCATCGCCGTCGCGCGCGGGCGTTACCTTGCCCTGCTCGACGCCGACGACCTGTGGCTGCCGGGGCACCTGGCCGCCTGCGTTGGCGTGCTGGAAAGCCATTCCAGCGTCGGCCTGGTGCACGCCGACACCGAGGATATCGATGCCTCGGGGCAGGTACTTGCCGCGCGCGTGCCATGTCTGCGCTGGCCGCGCCGCGCGGCGCGCGACCCGTTCCGGGCGATGCTCCTGCGCCGCCAGAACGTCGCCTGCCTGACCGCTGTGTTCCGCCGCAGCGTGGTCGAGCGGGTCGGGGGTTTCGACCCCCGCTTCAACCGCCTCGGCAGCGAGGATCGCGACATGTGGTTGCGCATTGCCGAAGTTTCCGATCTGGTCTACCTGGACGAGCTGCATGCGCACTACCGTGTGCACGGCAACAACATGAGCGCGAACGCCGAACGCATGTGGCGTGCGCAGCGCCTGCTGGTGGACAAGTTCTCCGCCCGGCCCCGGGCGCGCGGCCTGCACCGTCGCGCCCTGGCCGCGGTGGATGCCGAACTGGGCCACCAGCTGGCGGTCGAGCGTTCCATGCGCCCGGCGCTGCGCATGTTCATGCGTGCGCTGGCCAACGATCCCTTGCGCGTGGATGCCTGGAAGGGGCTTGTGCGACGCATCTTCGTCGGTCCGCGCTCGCGCGGTTCGGCGCATCCATGAACGCGCGCGGGCAGGGCGACGAGCGAGCGCGGTGTTCTCGCGTGACCGCCGGTATCCAGGCGCCGCGCGCGTGGCGCGATGCGCCGATCCTTGCGTGCATCAAGGCCACCAGTCCCATCCGCGTTGACTGATTCTGTCGTTACGGCCGGAGGCAGCCATGTACAGAATTCAACTTCCCCGCAGCGCCACGCTGGCGTTGTTCGACCTGTTCGTACTGCTCGGCCTGCTCGGTCTGAACCTGAAGACCACGCTGATGGACAGCCCGTGGGCAGAACTGGGTCTGTTCGTCGGCATGCCGCTGGGCTACCGGTTCACGTTCGCCGAACAGGTGGGCTTCTATGCCACCGACATCGCCATCAACCTTCTGCTCGTGCCGCTTGTGCTGACGGCGCTGATTTCGCTGGTATTCCGGCGCCATCGCGTGGCCGCGGGCGTCGTGGTCGCCCTGGTGCTGGTGCTCCTGTACTTCCTGCAGCAGCGGGCGCTGCACGAAGTGGGTCAATTCCTGTCGCGCGATCTGATCATGGACGCCTTGCGCTGGGGCACTGCCGACCCCGGCAGCCTGGGCGCCTACCTCACCCCGCTCAGCGCGCTCAAGTTGCTGCTGCTGCTGGTGGGGATCGCGGCGATTGCACTGATCGCGCGCCGCGCGCGCCGCAACGAGGCGGCCGGGCGCGGCACGCGCGCCCAGCAGCTCCTGCTGCTGGCGCCGGCGCTCGCCGTGTGCGTGCCTGCCGTGGTGCTGGTGCTGATCGGCCTGCCGAACCGGCACCCCGAACTGGCTGCCAGCCACAGTGCGATCGGCCGTGTCGTGGCCACCATGGCGCGTTCCGACGGCGCCGCCGGCGATGGCCTGGGCGCCATCGCGCCGGGGCAACAGTTGCAGACCATGCGCAATGTGACACGCACGCCGCCCTTCGACCCATCGCAGCCGGAAGTGGGCAGCGAACGCGGCGCCGATGTCCTGCTCTTCGTCATGGAGACCGGGCCCGCGCGCGGCCTGGATCTGGCGAGCGAAGGCGCCAGCCTGCCTGGAACGGGGCAGCTGTTCGCGCATTCGTTCATCGCCGAGGAGCATTACACGAGCTACCCCTATACGAGCGATGCGCTCTATTCGATGCTTACCGGACGCTATCCGCAGGGCCGGCGACGGCTGCTGCGCGATCCGCGGGTGACCGACATCGGTGGTCTGATGGAAGCGCTGTCCGGCGAGGTGCCGGTCAGGCACATCTACATGCCCAGCCTCTACTTCAACGAGACCGACGATCGCCTGTTCAGTACTTCCGGCGGCGACGGCATGTATGTTGCCGACGCGCATCCCGATGATCCGCTGCGGGCCAGCGTCAGCGCCCGCGTGGCCACCATGATGAGCGGATTCGCGCGGGCCGGCGCGCAGTGGAACGAGGAGGAAGAAGATCGGCTGCGGCGCGTGCTGACCAACGACCTGCTTGCCCTGCAGACCATGAAGACCGACATCCGCAACGCCGTGCGTGAGCACAAGCGTTACGTGATGATGTACCTGCCGCAGATCGGGCATGGACCCTGGCTGCCATTGCGCGCCGGCTCGCTCGCGCTGGATCGCGGTCGCGACCTGATGCACTTGCAGGACCAGTGGCTGGCCGAGCTCGTCGACACGATCCGGGACGCCGGTCGCCTCGACGACACCCTCATCGTCGTCACGGCCGACCATGGCGTGCGCGCGCGCTCGGAGGATCCGTCCATCGTGGTCGGCAAGATCGATGACTACATGTTCCGCGTGCCGATGCTGATCTATGCACCGCGTGCCCTGGCCCATACGCGCTTCATCGACGTACCGTCCTCGCATATCGACGTTGCACCGACCCTGCTCGCGCTGCTTGGCAACACCACTGCGCTCACGGGGATGGAGGGCACGCCCTTGTGGCAGCGTCGCCGGGATCAGCGCATCTACCTGTACGCCAACGCCTATGGGGGTGCGGATGGCTACGTCGAAGATGGCAACTATTTCATGTTCCAGTCGATGTGGGACGCGGTGTACGAGAGTCCGCGCTTCTCCTTCGACGTGGACGATCGGCTGCCGCAGGACGATCCGCGTGTGCTTGACGTCGAGCATGCAATCGGCGCGTCCAATCGTCTGCAGGAATCCTTCGCCACCGAGCTGATCCATCGCAATCGCGGGGTCACGCCCAGGCGAACGTCGAACACGCCCGTGGCGGCCGGGGCGGTGCCGGCGGCTGCACAATGACTCCCTGCGCCCTCGATCGGTCGCCATGCACCAGCCCGGCCCCGCGCTGGACACGCTGGCTCGGCGCGACCCTGCTCGCCGTCCTGTGCGTCGGCGCCCTGCCGGCCATGGCGGCCACCACCTGGTACGTGCGCGCCGATGGCGGCACGCCCGCCCAATGCACCGGCCGCAGCGATGCCGCCTATCCGGGCAGCGGCAGCAACCAGGCCTGCGCCTGGAAGCATCCCTTCGACGCCCTGCCGCCGGTGGGCGC
>JACDJB010000991.1_pt1 | contig 24413 bp, 20 predicted proteins | sample 7454121 | NCBI WGS metagenome assembly JACDJB01 (sample SAMN14253290, study PRJNA609438) | sludge metagenome | isolation source: sludge after 25d culture with pyrite | collected 2018-12-20
TATCTCAACTGTTGGAATTCCGATGTGGTATGTTCCCGGAAATCACGATTCTGACTATACCGGCACAAACAAAGCGCAGATGCGCGGTGCCTGGAATCATAAAATAGGACCTCTGTACTACTCATTCAGCTACGGGCAGGCACATTTTGTTGTGTTGGATAATATTCTGTGGCTTTTTGAGGACGGAAAAAATTTCTACCGTACCGGATTGGGGAAAGACCAGATGCAGTTTTTGCGAAACGAAATTCAGCGCATAAGCAAAGATCAGCTGCTGGTGCTGCTGGCTCATATTCCTTATGAAGGCTCCACACCATGGCATGATAATGAGGAAAAAAAGGAGTTTTATGAGCTGCTGGCATCCCACCCGAATAGCGTTTCGCTCACAGCACACACCCACAGGCACTTTCATCGTTTCATTGATCGCGAAGACGGATATCCGGGCAGTGAGCCGCACCATCTGATCAGCGTGGGAACAGTCTGCGGTGCATGGTGGACCGGCTCGCCCAACGAATTCGGAATTCCGCACACCATGATGTCAGACGGAACGCCCAACGGATACGGTTTTTTGCATATCAACAAAAACAACTGGAAATTTGAATGGAAATCGGCAGGAATGGATGCAGATTTCCAAATGCAGATTGATGCACCCGATTTTGTTGAAGCCGCTGACGCCGGCGAAATCAGGGTGACGGCAAACATTTTTAACGCCTTGCCCGATGCTGTTGTCAGAATGCAACTGGGAGATGACGGGGAGTGGGTTGAAATGAAACGGGTTACTCAAAAAGATCCGGTAAGGCTGGCAGAAAAAGAGTGGGAGCAGCAGATGGATAAAGTTCCATGGCGGAAAATGGGAGGGGATGCCAACTCCATGCACATCTGGGAAGCAACTTACAGGATAAAGAAGATTCCGGGAGTGCAAAACATCCGCGTACATGCAAAAGATGCCTGGTTTGAATATGAAGGCAACAAGTTGATTCACATTAAATAATACGGAAAAAAACGAAGCTTTGCACTCATCAGTATAACAGTATATAAGGTGTCCTGTCAACAAAATATTAAATCACAACGATGAAGAACCAAATTGTTTTTTTAAGCCTTTTAGCGTTTGCTTTACTCTCCTGTTCACCGGCAAAAGAGAAAGAACCATCCGGGATTTCCGACAGCACAATCAGTCTGAGGCATGTTCCTCTTTTTATCAACCGGGATAATCCTGAAGTTCTGAAAGTTGATTTTACTGTTTCCCCCGGCGATAAAGTACTGAAATTAAAAACGGTAACTTTTTTTATGAAAAAAGACAGTCAGCCCGGGTTTTTACGTTCGGTGGAAATAAAACAGACAAAAACTATTGAAAATGACGCTGAAACCATTAGTTTACCATGTAGTTTTCAACTGAAAAAGGAGAGGATTTTATGCCCGGTTTCTGCTGAATTTGACTCCGGCAGCCACACATTATCCTTCGGATTTGATGTGAAGGAAGATGCCCTTTTAACCCAAAGCTTTACGATTGAGAAGGTTCAGCTACAGTTTAAAGACCGGTCTGTGCTCACTTTGAAGCCTGAACGGAATTTTGCATGGCGTCCGGCACAGGTTCTTCGGGCGGCAGGGCAGGATAATTGTGATACCTACCGCATTCCCGGTCTGATCACAACCGGCAACGGAACGCTAATTGCCGTTTATGACAACCGCTACAACAACAGCAAGGATTTGCAGGAAGATATTGATGTGGGCATGAGCCGGAGCACTGATGGCGGGCAAAGCTGGGAGCCGATGCGTGCCATCATGGATATGGGCGAATGGGGCGGAAAATATGAGCGTTTAAATGGAATTGGTGATCCGTGCGTGCTTTATGACCATACACGGAATACTATCTGGGTGGCAGCTTTATGGATGAGCGGCGCAACCGAAAAGGATATGCTTTGGAATGCCTCCCGTCCGGGAATGAATCCCGAAGAAACCGGACAGTTTATGCTGGTTAAAAGTACGGATGACGGCTTAACCTGGTCAGAACCGGTCAATATTACAGAACAGATTAAAGACCCTTTGTGGCAGTTGCTGCTTCAGGGACCGGGGCGCGGAATAACGCTCAATGACGGTACGCTGATTTTTCCGGCACAGTTTAAAGCGGATATTGGTGAAAAGGCGCTTGACGGCGGACAGTTTACCTGCCATTCCACCATTGTTTTCAGCAGAGATGGCGGCAAAACCTGGAAAATTGGCGCCGGCGCCAAACCCAACACAACTGAATCACAGGTTGTGCAGCTTCCGGACGGCAGACTCATGTTGAACATGCGCGACGACCTTAACCGCAGCGTGAAAGACAAAACCAACGGGCGCGCAGTGGCAACCACTTCCGATTTGGGGGAAACCTGGCAAACCCATCCCTCTTCCAACCATGCGCTTCCCGAACCAAACTGCATGGCAAGCCTGATTTCGGCAAATGTGAAAATTGAGGGGACAAACCGGCAGGCGCTCTTCTTTTCCAATCCAAACAACAAAAATTCACGTACAAACATGACCATTAAAGCCAGTCTTGATGGCGGACTGACCTGGCATGAAAAATATTGGACTGAGCTGAATGAAACCGATGGATACGGCTATTCATGCATGACAATGACTGACGGGAAAACCGTAGGAATTTTGTATGAAGGGGTGAAAGAACTCTATTTTCAGAAAGTGCCGGTAAAAGATATTTTTGGTGAATAAATGAAGAATATAAGTCATAAATACGATAACATGGAAAAATTAGAAGGACTGATTGCAGCGCCGTTTACCCCTTTCGATGAAAAAGGGGAAGTAAATTACGGGCAGATCCCCGTATATTATTCGTTTTTGAAGCGGAACAACGTCAAGGGAGCATTTATCAATGGCACCACCGGAGAAACCGCTTCACTTTCGCAGAAGGAGCGGCAAAAAACAGCCGAATCATGGGTTTTGAGCGCAAAGGAAAATCCCGGGGTAAAAATTATCAATCTGGCGGGCGGCACTTCCCTGCCGGAGTGCATTGAAAATGCACAACATTCGGCAGCTATTGGCATTGATGCCATTGCATTGCTGGCGCCCTACTATTTCAAAGCACCCGATATTTCGCACCTTGTTGAATTTTGTGCACAAATTGCTGAATCCGTACCCAGGATGCCGGTTTATTATTACCATATCCCCGATTTTACCGGTTCACCTTTCTCCATGGCTGAATTTTTGAAGAAAGCAGCGCCCGTGATTCCCAATCTTGCCGGAATAAAATATAGTCATGTCGATTTTATGGACTATCAGGCGTGTGTCGCTTTTAGGGATGGGAAATACGATATGCTGTGGGGCTATGACGAGTACCTTCTTCTGGCGATGATGTTAGGCGCACGGGGAGCAGTGGGCAGCACCTACAACTATGCAGCGCCTTTGTATAACAAGCTGATTGACGCTTTTAAGAACGGAGAAACTGAGCAGGCGCGGCAACTTCAGGTGAAAGCCATTGAAATGATACGGCTGTTAGATAAATATGGCGGCATTGCTACCGGGAAAGCGTTCATGCGCTACATAAATCTCGATTGCGGCAAATTCAGACTTCCCGTAAAAAACATAAATGAAGAAGATTATCTGAAATTTGTCGAAGATGTACGTGCTTTGGATATAGAAGAATATTTTTCAGAGTATTGATTATTTAGAAGTATGTAAATATAGAAACTATTGTACATTAAGTCGGTGTAAGTTACTTGTTTAGCATTGTAGCTTTATAAGTTAAACAAAAACACTTGTAACCGAAAAAAATAAAAATTATGAAAAATAGACAAATAAAATTTAAAAAAATGGTAAAACTTACATGGACATTTTCACTTTTGATAGGGTTATTTTTGATTTCTTGTAGCAGCAACAATAGTAATCGGAAAAATCAAAAAGAGACAACAATAATCCAAAATAAGTATCAAAGTAATGCTGAATTATTGTTGGGTCGTTGGGTAGAACCGAATCCAATTAATCAAAAAGAAGTTCAGGGAATTGAGCTATTAAAAGATGGTAATGCAAAATCAATTAATATGGCTACTCTATTATATTCAAAATGGTGGACTAAAAATAATCAACTTTTTCTTGTAGAAAAAAGTATTGGAAATCATACTTCTTCAGTTGATACAATTTCTTATAATATAATTAAACTTGATTCGGATAGTTTAATATTAAGGAATTCATATCGCGCATTAAAATATAAAAAACAATAAAACAGCCCAGCTGGGGAGCATTATCAGAAAACATTAAATGTCATAATTTTTGGCGGACAGTTGATGATTATAAATATATTGGCGGCAAAAATTTTAATTGACAAATATTTTAAAAACGGATAGTCATAGGATATATAAAAGAACGAGACCACACGCTTGGCAGTTTTGCAAACCATATCTTGCTTTACAAAGGCAAAACAAACTGCAAAAGAAACAATACAGTTTTTTATAGTTTTATGGAAATGAACGAAAAACAAGGAGTAACAAATTTTTGCCAGCTGGGGCAAGGCTTAAAACAAGGTTTTACGCAGCGGGCTGTTATTTGATTTAGGATTTGACTACCAACAATCTTTTTGGGTTCTGTTGCATAATTTATAGGAAAATTTATTTTTGTATTTCACAGAATGCAAAAAACAAGTATTATTGTATTTTATAAAATATATTATGTATCTTTGCAAAAAACTTCAGAGATATGAAACAGTTATTTTTGGCGTTTTATCGCAAATTAGAAGAAACAGATATGCGTTTTGAACGCTATCTTAAAAGTCAAATAGATTGGAGCAACCGCTTGACAGCCATTACAGGCGCACGAGGAACGGGAAAAACTACTATGCTTTTACAGCATATAAAAGAGCTGTATGGCAATAATCCTGAAGATGTGTTGTTCGTAAGCTTAGATAATATCTATTTCAGTGCCAATAACTTGTATTCACTTGCAGATGATTTTTATTCGTTTGGTGGAAAGGAGCTGTATCTTGACGAAGTGCATAAATATCCAACCTGGGCGCAGGAAATTAAAAACATTTACGACGATTTTCCGAAACTTAAAGTGGTTTTTACAGGTTCGTCAATGTTGCAAATTTTTAAAGCAGATGCCGATTTGAGCCGTCGTGTGAGGCATTTTCAGTTGTTTGGCTTGTCGTTTAGGGAGTTTTTAATTTTCGAAGGATTACTCCGAAAGTCGCAAACGCCATTTTCGCTCGAAGAAATTCTTGAAAATCACGTTCCGATTGCCCAAAAGTTAATAAGAGAAATTACGCCATTGCCCGCTTTTCTGAAATATCTTCAATACGGATACTACCCTTATTATCAGGAGGATATTGCAGGTTACGGCGAACGTGTTTTACAAACTTTCAATACCGTTATAGAAAGTGATTTGCCAAACGTAGAAAACATTGATTTTTACTCAATTAACCGAATTAAAAAGCTATTTTACATGCTTTCGGAAATGGTTCCTTTTACGCCTAACATTTCACAATTAAGCCAAATGGTTGATGTAACCCGAACAAGTTTAATGAATTATTTGCGACTTCTCGAAAAATCTCATAGTGTTTTACTGCTTAAACAAAAGGCGACAGGAATACGACAAATGGTTAAGCCCGAAAAGATTTACCTGCAAAATACCAATTACAATTATGCTCTTTCGGCAGAAAATCCGGAAATTGGTAACTTACGTGAAACCTTCTTCTTTAATCAACTGCAACAAAATCATAAAGTTACATATACAGAACAAACAGATTTTTGCGTTGACGGGAAATATTATTTTGAAATTGGCGGCAAAAACAAGACCACGAAGCAAATCAAAGATTTAGACAATGCTTTTCTTGCCCTTGATGGCTTAACTACAGGTTTCCGCAATGAAATTCCGCTTTGGATATTTGGATTTTTATATTAATAATTGTATTGTAGAAAACACAAGAATAATAGGAAAAACGATAGACAAAAAGACAAACCGCCAATAAAGTATTGCCAAAAGCAAGGCTTAATATTTTGGCAGACTCAGCACAGTCCCTTCGATTGAACTTTCGTGCTAAATATCTCTCCTCTATTACTCCACCAACATCGTCATTCCCGCCCAAAGGGCGGGAATCTCGACTTAGGGCAAACATGCGGATAATAATTAAATTTAATTTTGTGACTTTACCATTATTTGGTATTTTTACATAAAGAATGAAAATTATGGCACACAATACATCAATATCACTTGGAAATTATTTTGAAAGTTTTGCCAGATTTTTGATGGTTTCATCTGTATATTTTGTCTTGTAATTCTCTATTCCCCAGTTATTTAAAAAAGCACTTCCGATTTGTACTTCGCCGTGCTTTTGCCATTCGGCAAAAGCTGCCGCACCCAAAACAAGACCGCTGTCTTCGGTGCAAGGAGGGATAAACACATTTTTAAAAAGATTGCTTTCAATCAAACGCGTATTGGCAACAATATTCAGCGCTGAACCACCTGTATAATACAAATTTTCAGCTTTGGTTTTCCGGGCAAGCTCCCGAAATTTGCCGAGCAATTGTTTGATAAAAATTTCCTGTAATGTTGCGGCAACATCCTGAACAAATGGATTCTTTTGGTCGAAAGATTTCAGATTAATACCAAAATCATGCTTTGCCTTTTCAAAAAACTGAGAAGTCCTTCCCCAAATATCCTGAAATAAATTGTTGACTATCAGCCATTTTTCCAATTCAGCACGGGGAGTTCCCCAGCCTGCAAAACCCATAAATTTTCCGGGAACGCTGTTTTGTTCGGCAAGTTTTGCCCCGATAATCGAAAAAACCAGTGCATTGGCGTTGAAAATAGCACTGAATGGCTTCAAATCCCAGTGGTATTCAACCCAGTTCAGTTTTCCGTTTTTGAATGTTGCGGCAGAAAAATTACTCAGACTGGCACCGCCGTCGAAATGAACCAGCAGGCTGTTTTCCTTAAAATTGCCAAAAAAAGGCAGACAGGAAAAGATGTGCGCCAGCTCGTGATTTAAAACCCACGCCTCCTTTTCTTTGCCAAACCACCAACATTTTCCCCTTTCAGTTTCAGTTTTCAACTGTTCGCCCAATGGCGCTTCAAACCGGGCATCTCCCTGTTTTGTGAGGAAAGTGCGCCCCACCACGTTATCCACAAATATTAAGTCATAATCGCCAGCCAGCAGCCGTCTGGATTTTAAAATTTCTTTCAAATGAAGGTGCAGGGTATTATCGCGTTTTCTTCTTGAAATTCTCTCCTGCTGGAGAAAATATTTCACTTTGCCGTTTTGCATGAGCGCCAGGTTATGGTCATGCACATAAAAAGGGTGTTCATACTCTTCCCTGTCCTGAATTCCATATATTGCCAGCGTGGGCTTGTTCTTATCCATTAAAAATTAAGGTTGTAAGCTGCATGGTAATCACCGCAAAAAACAGTAGTAAAAACAGAAGATATCCCCAAAAACGACTTTTTAGAAAAACAAAAAAGTTGGACAATAAAAAAGTAACCGGAATGGAGATGACAATCAGCATTTCCTGAGAAGCGCCGGGAACCGCCACAATGCTGATGAGTGAAAAAACAAAGAGTAGTAAAAATACGGTGAAAAACTTCCGGGAGCTGATTTTTTTTGCGTCGTACTGCCGGATTATGCTGATACTTCCTGCCAGCACAAACAAAATCAGGAGTCCAAGATAGATTTGCAAGGGAATATTGGATTGAATATGATTTACCGGCGAAAGAACATTTAACTCAAAAGTGCCGATAAGTTCAGGGACAGAGTCGTTTACGTAGGCAAAGCTAAACGCAAACAGAAATGGCAGAAGCACTCCCAAAGTGAGAATTACAAATTCGCGCCACTGGATTTCACGGGAAAGAATGCCAATTCCAATCAGAAATGCCGGAAAAAGAATGATGAGATTGAAATGAAACAGCGCCGCAATTCCCAAAAAAAAACCAGAATCAAATGCGGCGGAATAGGGCTGCTTTTGCCCGAAAGCGCTGAACATTCTGTGAATGGAAATCAAAACGAAAAAGGCGCCGAAATAGACCGGGTGCATTGCCTGTAAGTCAGTAAAACCGCAAACAATCAAAATAAACAGCGGCGCCGGCAGTTTTGTCTTGACACGAATAAAGTTGTATTTGTTGTTAATGCTCAGCATGATAAAAGCCATTCCGATCAGCATGGCAACGGTAATGATATTCGGCAGATACGGAACTTTGCTCAGCGAAATGAACAGGGGCTGAAACAGCAGATTATCGGTTTCGCCCGGCGAAAAGGGATAAGTTGTCTGATTCAGAATACTTTTAAACCAGAATGCAATTCCCATCAGCGGGAACAGAATAAAATTAATTGCATTGTTTGATTTAAAAGTTTTGAACAGCATATCACAGGTCGAAGCCTAAATCTTTTCGGTAATATTTTTTGTCAAACTGAATGCGTTCCGCATTCCGGTAAGAAGTTTCCAAAGCTTCATGCATGTTGCTGCCCAAAGAGCTGACAGCAAGTACTCTGCCCCCGTTGGTCAGAATATTTTCTTCGTCGGATTTGGTTCCGGCATGAAAAACGATGCTCTTTTCAACCTGCTCAAGCCCCGAGATGATTTTTCCTTTTTCGTAGTTTCCCGGATATCCGCCGGAGACCATCATCACTGTAACGGCGCTCTCTTCGGACGTTTCCACATTTTTCTCTGCTAACGTGCCTATGGCAGCACCTTCTAACAAATCGACAAAGTCGGATTTGATACGCGGCAAAACAACCTCTGCTTCGGGATCACCCAAACGCACGTTGTATTCAATCACAAAGGGATTTCCGCCAACATTGATAAGTCCGAAAAAGATGAACCCGTTGTATTCAATTTCATCTGCTTTCAGTCCGTTGATGGTAGGTTTGATGATGCGTGCTTCCACCTTTGCCATGAATTCTTCATCGGCAAACGGAACGGGCGAAATTGCCCCCATACCACCGGTGTTCAGTCCGGTGTCGCCTTCGCCAATTCGCTTGTAATCTTTCGCTTCGGGTAAAATTTTGTAATTTTTTCCGTCGGTTATTACAAACACCGAAACTTCCACTCCGCTGAGAAATTCTTCGATAACCACCTTGTTGCCGGCGCCGCCAAACTTGCCGTTCAACATCTCCTGCAAGGCAGCTTCCGCTTCGCTTCGCTCATCAAGGATAAGCACCCCTTTCCCGGCGGCTAATCCGTCTGCTTTCAAAACATAAGGCGGTTTCAGCGAACCAAGAAACTCAATTCCCTTTGGAACGCTATTTTTTGTAACCGTTAAGTATCTGGCTGTCGGAATGTTGTGGCGAACCATAAAGTTTTTCGCAAAATCTTTACTGCTTTCCAGTTGCGCTCCTTCCCTTTTCGGACCAACAATTTTCAGATTTTCCAGCTCCGGACAGGAAGCTAAATAGTCGTGAATTCCCTGAGCTAACGGAACTTCGGGACCAATCACAATCATGTCGATACTATTTTCCAAAACAGCTGCTTTGATTTTCTGAAAATCTTCGGGTTCAATTCCGAGATTTGTGCCCAACGATTGGGTTCCTGCATTTCCCGGTGCAAAAAACAGTTCTTTTAATCTGTTGCTTTGTTTAATTTTCCAGCCCATGGCGTGCTCCCTGCCGCCTGCGCCCACTACCAAAATATTCATGCTCATTCTCAGCCCTTAGAGTAAATTGTAGGTTTCAAAATGCTTTCTCATGCTCGCTTCAATCTTTTCGTGAAGTTCGGTTTCTTCAAAATTCCGGGCTGTCCGCTCCATGCGCTGCATATAGAACAGGTTTCGCTGAATTTCTTCGTTAACGGCAGCCGAATTTGAAAAACGGGGACCCATATTAAAAAAATAGTCCAGCTCGTCATCAAAAGTGGTGAAAATCTCATCTAAAATCTGTTTCCCCTTCTCGTTTGCACCTGCCTGATAATAGCTTTCGGCAAGCTCCAGTGCAAAATATTCGTAGGGAACAATGCTTCCCGGAATCAGCTCAAAGCAGCGGTCAATAACGGCAATCGCAGAATCCTTTTTCCCTTCTTCAATCAGGGCGTCAGCCAGTCGGTTGAAGCTGTTACGGATATTTGTCATCATCCGGGCGTTGTTTTCATCAATATAAACTTTCGGATCGTTCATGTTGCCGTACTCAAACTTGTTCATCAGATTGTCGTACATAATGTCTGACGCCACCGTGCCGAATGCCAGCCTTTCGGGATTATCCGCTCCGCTGATGGGAACAAAACGATAGGCAAAACCTTCCACCTGAAAAAATTCCTGAAGATTGAGATATTTGTTTCTGCCAACGGTAATTGCCCAATAGATGGGGCGTTCCCAGTTGTTGGTGGCTATCAGGTCAAGAATCATCATTTCATCCTTGGGCAGGTAATTGCGACCGGTCAGGTCGATGGTGATGGTGTCCACAATTTTATCATAATCCTGTGGTCTGACCACGTTGTTGCGAATCACAGCTTCTTTGTCCACCTTGAACCGGATAACTTTTTTGGGAAGAAATGATGCATCTCCCGCCTGGCGCAATTTTGTTGACGGATTGTCGGAAGAAATCCAGTTCACCGCTTCTTCAAGTCCGATAGATTCACGCTTAATCCGCGGATCATCAATCAGATATACAATATCGCGCGTTCCCTGCCGGTATTTATCTTCATCCATGGAAAAAGGCAGCGGATCGGAATCATAAGCTTTGCGCCGCATCTGGTTGATGTACCAGTCGGTTTGCAGATAGCTCAGATTGCAGACGCGCATATCGGTACGCACCCCTTCCACTTCCTGATTATACCAGAGCGGGAAAGTGTCGTTATCCCCGTTGGTGAAAATCACTCCGTTGGGCTGACAGGTTTTAAGATAATTGGCGCCTAAATCGCGCGCGGTATATCTGCCGGAACGGTCATGGTCATCCCAGTTTTCCACAGCCATTATGCCGGGTACCAAAAGCAGGGTGACAACACCGGCAACAGAGCCGGCAACCGTTTCGCTTACATATTTCCTCAGCGTTTCAGCAATAGCCAGAACGCCGATACCAATCCACATGGCAAAGGCATAGAAAGAGCCTGCATAGGCATAATCCCGCTCCCGGGGTTGCAGGGGATACTGATTGAGATAAATTACAATGGCAAGTCCTGTCATAAAAAATAGCAGAAAGATGACCCACAAGCCCTGTTTGCCTTTTGCCCCCTTGTTGTTTTGATAGAAAACGCCGATAAGCCCCAAAATCAGCGGCAGAAAATAGTAAGTGTTTCGTGCCTTGTTGTTTGCAAAACGGTCGGGAAGATTATCCTGACTTCCAAGGCGCATTTCATCTAAAAATTTAATTCCGCTCAGCCAGTTTCCGTAGAGTGGTCCGCCGTGCCCCTGAATATCGTTTTGCCTTCCGGCAAAATTCCACATAAAATAGCGAAAATACATGTGCCCCACCTGATAGCGGAGGAAAAACCGGATATTTTCAATAAAAGTGGGCTTAATGATGGTCTCCCTTTCACCCGACTCATTAATGTGCGGAATCCGTCTGCCTTTAACGCCCGCCCAATCCTGGTAAGCCTGCGCATGAGCCGGATCGGTGCTGCTCCACATCCGCGGGAAAAGTGTTTTGAATTTATCTTCGTAGTTGGGTACCACCCTGCGGTCGGTTTCCACATATTTCCCGTCAATCTGCGAATAAACCGGCTTCCCCTCCTTATACCGGTCGTCAGGATTGAGCGGAGAATTGTAATATTCACCATAAAACAGCGGGCGGTTGCCATACTGTTCCCGGTTCAGATATCCCAGAAGTGAAAAAACATCTTTCGGACTGTTTTGATCCATCGGTGGTTCGGCAGCAGAGCGGATAATTATCAATGCAAAAGAAGAATATCCGATGAGAATTACGGTAATCATCACAATAACCGTGTTCCAGAACACCATCCCTTTATTGATGGTGTAGCGGATACCGTATATTATTGCTGCCACAATCAGGGCAATGTATATAATTGCGCCCGTTTTGATGGGAAAACCGATAGCGTTCACAAAAAGCAGTTCAAACCATGAAGCAACGGTAACCACACCGGGAATTATTCCCCACATCAGAATACCGATGATGGCAACTGAAACAATCAGCGCCACAATGAAGCCTTTTCGGTCAGGCTCATATTTTCTGAAATAATAGACAAAAACGATTGCCGGAATTGCCAGTAAGTTCAGCAGGTGCACCCCGATTGACAAGCCAATCATATAGGCAATGAAAATAAGCCAGCGGTTGGCATACGGCTCATCGGCAACATCTTCCCATTTCAGGATAGCCCAAAAAACAAGGGCGGTGAGCATTGATGAAAAGGCATAAACTTCACCTTCGACTGCCGAAAACCAGAATGTGTCGGAAAAGGTGTATGCCAGCGACCCCACAACGCCGGCTGCCATGATGGAGATAATGCTGCCCGTTGATACATTTTCACTGTTGCTCACCAGTTTCAGGGAAAGGTGAGTGATTGACCAGAACATGAATAGAATGGTGAATCCGCTTGCCAGCGCCGACATGGAATTAATCAGCACCGCTGCATTTCCGGCACCGCCGAAAAGCGTGAAAAACCTTCCGAAAAGCATGAAAATTGGCGCACCCGGCGGATGCCCGATTTCAAGCTTGAATGATGTGGTGATGAATTCGCCGCAATCCCAGAAACTGGTGGTAGGCTCAATGGTCATTAAATAAACAATCGATGAGATGAGAAATATAATCCATCCGGTCAGATTGTTGGTAAATTTGTATTTTTTCATTTTAACGATTTTCCCTCTTCAGAAATTTTCACATACAGTTTAATTTATGCGAAGATAAAGGTTTTGGGTAAAACAGAAAGAAGATAATAGAAATTTAGGATTTTTAAAGAAAAGGTTTACAACATCATAATTCCCGAAACTGTTCGTCCGGTTTCTATGCCGTCACGGCGGGCTGAAAAATATTTGCTTTCATTTAAAAAAGAACATTCGCCGGAAATATGAATATTTCCCTGTTTTAAACCTTGTGCAAGAAGCAGCTGCCGGTTGGATTCCCAAAGATTCAGCTGATATTTTCCTGCGGAATTTTTCCGAATGCACTTTGCAGCTTCGGGAATGCTCGCGAAAACTGCATCTGCCACTTCTTCACCCACTTCATACATCTCTGCGCTTATTGACGGACCGATGACCGCAATGATGTTTTCAGGATTTGAATGGTATGATTGCCTGAATTTTTCAACGGTTTTACCGGTAATGTTTTTTACGGTTCCGCGCCATCCGGCGTGAACGGCTGCAATCGCTCTTTTTTCGGGGTCAAAAAGCAGAATCGGGACACAATCGGCAGTTTGCACGCACAAACATATTCCGCTTTGGTTAGTAATTGTTGCATCGGTCTCCTTTAGCTCCTGTTCCGGGATTTTGGAAATTTCCGCAACACAGTTGGTGTGAGTTTGCCGCGGAAAAACCAGCTGATTTACGGAAATGTTAAGCAATGAAGCAAGAGTTTCTCTGTTTTTCTGAAATATTGTGGTGCGCTCCCTGGTGAAATGCGGTGCACGGTTTTCCGGAAAAGTATTTTTTGCGGTTGAAAATGCAATGACATTTTCAAATGGGGCGAATTGCGGATATGTGATGAACGGTTTATCCATTTTGAAGAATTTTGTTTAGTCTGGGCTTGTCCAGCAGGGTTACGGTTTTTCTTTTGATGATGAAAAGCTTTTCGCGCTGCATATCACTCAGAACCCGTGCCAGCGACGGGCGGGTAACTCCAAACAATTCCGAAAGCTGCTGCTGGGTTCCCTGAAGTTCAATGGAGTGGTGCCTGTCGCCGATTTGCTGCAAAAAATAGTAGGCAACTTTTTCCCGGATGGTTTTGTAATTCAGGAAACGCAGTTTTTGAGTCAGAAACTGATTTCGTGATGAGATGCTGTCCAGAAAATTTTTCAGAATCTGAGTGTTTCGTTGCAGAAGTTTCATAAATTCTGAAACAGGAATCGCGAGAATCTTTGTCGCTTCATTTGCGGTAACCGTTACCGGAAAATGATTTTCTTTTCCGAACAGAAAGGCAGTAGCCAACGGGCGGGGCGCTTCAATATCTTCAATTTTGATGGTATTCCCGTTATAATCAATGATTTCACCTCTCACACTGCCCGAAAGAACAATGTACAGATTTTCAGTAAAATCGCCGGCTAATGCTACCAAATCTTCTTTTTTGAAGTTCTTTAGCTGATAATGAATCTCATTCAGCAGCTTCTCTATCTCATTTTCAGGAATCCCCCCAAAAATTGGTGATCTGCTTAAAAGCGTAAAATTTATCATCTTGTAAATCAATGTAACAAATGGTACAAATCAATAAACGCCATAGCGCTACTTTTGTTTTTCAAAACAGAAGAAAACGATGATTCGGGAGATAGTTGTTATAGATGAAGAGCTGTGCGATGGTTGCGGAATTTGTATTCCTGCCTGTCACGAAGGCGCTTTACAGATTATAGACGGAAAGGCGCGCTTAGTCAGCGAACTGATGTGCGACGGACTTGGCGCCTGCATCGGGTACTGCCCGCAGGATGCGATTTCCATTGAAATGCGCGAAGCTGAAAAATATGATGAAACAGCCGTTATCTCCCGGATGGTTCAACAGGGAAAAAATATTGTGCTTGCACACCTGAAACATTTGCAGGAGCATAATGAAACCGGCTATCTGCAGGAAGCGCTGGATTATTTAAAAACTAACCGCGAAAATCTGCCGTTCTCCATTCAGGAGGTGCATAATTTGTTGTTTAAGGGAAAAAATCAAAATTCAAAAGGATGTCCGGGTTCAGCGCCAATCTCTTTTGGCGCTGCCGGTTTCCAAATGGCACAACCTGAAAAGGAGCAGGAATCCGCATTGACGCACTGGCCCGTGCAATTGCACCTCATCAATCCTGAAGCTTCCCTGTTTCAGGGAGCTGACCTGCTGATTGCCGCCGATTGTGCGGCGTTTGCACACGGCGATTTCCACCGGAAATATATTGCAGGCAAAAAGGTGGTTATCGCCTGCCCTAAACTTGATCACAATCAGGAAATTTACCTTCGGAAATTTATCACGCTGATTGATGAAGCCAAAGTGAACACAATTACCGTAGCAATAATGGAAGTGCCCTGTTGTGGCGGTCTGATGCGCCTGATACAGGCTGCAATTTCACAAAGTGTGCGAAACGTTCCGTTAAAAGTAGTGGTTTTCAGTATTCGCGGTGAAGTGCTGTCGGAAGAGTGGGTGTTTTGATTCCGGATTTCGGTTGAAATATTCTCAAATCTCTCTCCAAAAAATTGTTTTTACAATCGTATCTAATATTAATAAATGAAGAATTTATTCTTCATTAACAATCTGTTTTTGTAGTCATTACGTCAATTTTGTAAGTTTGTGTCTAAAGTGTAATGAGATTCAAGTCAAAATTTTAAAAAAGAATAAGTTATGGAAAGAATAGCCGATGTTGTTAAGCCGGGTGTTGTAACGGGTTCCGATTTGCAATACATTTTTAAAGTAGCTCACCAAAACAAGTTTGCGCTTCCGGCAGTGAACGTAGTTGGTTCATCTTCAATCAATGCAGTGATGGAAGCTGCAAAAGTGGCAAACTCACCAGTAATCATTCAGTTTTCAAACGGTGGCGCCGTATTTAATGCGGGCAAAGGTTTGAAACTCGAAGGGCAGCAGGCAGCAGTTCTGGGCGGAGTGGCAGGCGCAAAACACATTCATACATTAGCGGAAGCTTATGGAGTGCGCGTTGTGCTGCATACCGACCACGCTGCAAAAAAACTTCTCCCCTGGATTGACGGACTGTTAGATGCAGGTGAAAAGCATTTTGCCGAAACAGGCAAGCCGCTCTACAGTTCACACATGCTCGACCTTTCGGAAGAATCGTTAGAAGAAAATATCGAAATCAGCAAACGGTATTTAGAAAGAATGAGCAAAATGGGAATGACCCTTGAAATTGAATTGGGCATAACCGGCGGAGAAGAAGACGGTGTGGACAATACAGGTGTTGACAGCTCAAGATTATACACCCAGCCCAAAGAAGTTTTTTATGCCTACCAGGAGCTTAGTAAAGTAAGCCCGAATTTCACTGTTGCAGCTGCATTTGGAAACGTTCACGGTGTTTATAAACCGGGTAATGTGAGGTTAGAACCGAAAATTTTAATCAATTCGCAAAACTACGTTAAGGAGAAACTGAATCTTGAAGAAAATCTGCCGGTTTATTTTGTATTCCACGGCGGTTCAGGCTCTTCACTTGAAGATATTCGCGAAGCAATCAGCTACGGAGTTATTAAAATGAACATTGATACCGATACGCAGTGGGCATACTGGGATGGTGTAAGAAAATTTGAAGCTGATAAACACGGTTATCTGCAGGGGCAGATCGGTAATCCTGACGGAGAAGACATTCCGAACAAAAAATTCTATGACCCGCGTGTTTGGGTAAGAAAGGCTGAAGAAGCCATGATTGCCCGTTTGCAGCAGGCTTTCTCTGATCTGAATGCAGTAAACAGCTTGTAATTTTTTAGCGATTTATCATCCTGAAAGTTTTCAGGAATAAAAATATCGGGGCAGCCAAAATTTTGGCTTGCCCCTATTTTTGCTTCTGAAACATATCACTTTTGGCATAAACGCTCTGTCTGTTTTTAAAAACGGACAACAAGTTTTTTCAAAAAAATGATACACTATTGAAAATAAACATTTATCTTTGTTTTCAAATTGTAAGAAAATGAATGCAATAATTAACAATGCTTATTTTTACTGCTTCTTTTATTTTGGTTCTGAAATCGGGATCAGGCAGTAGAGTGTTGTTATAAAAGAGAATATTTTACAGAGAGGTCCCGGAGTTTCCGGGACTTTTTTTTTGAAAAAACTTGAGAAAATGAAGATAACAATTATTGGATTGGGACTAATCGGCGGCTCGCTGGCAAAAGACCTGCGCCGGACAAAGTTTGCTTCGGAGTTAGTGGGTTCCGATGCAGATGAGAATCATGCACGGCAGGCGCTTGAGATCGGACTGGTTGACCGGGTTGAGTCTGTTGATGACGCCGTTAAGGAAGCCGATCTGGTTATTATTGCCGTTCCGGTTGACAAAGAGATAGAGGTTTTGCCGGCAGTTCTCGACAAAATCGGCTCAGGCACAACCGTAACCGATATGGGATCAACGAAAAAAGTTTTAACCAACTCAGTGAAAAATCATCCCCGCAGAAAACAGTTTGTTCCGGCTCACCCTATGTCGGGAACGGAAGATTCGGGTCCTTTTGCTGCCATTGATGAACTTTTCAAAGGGAAAATCGCAATCATTTGCGACCAGCAGGATTCCGGTCCGCAGCATCTGGCGCTTGTGGAAAAGATGTTTCAGACGCTTGGGATGAACATCGCCTACATGACATCCGATGAACAGGACCACAGCACCGCATTTGTATCCCACCTGCCTCATGCCGCTGCTTTTGCATTAGCCAATGCGGTGCAGTCAAATCAGGATAGAAACATCATCTTCGACCTTGCCAGCGGGGGTTTCCGCTCAACGGTCAGATTAGCCAAAAGCTCATGCTCCATGTGGAAACCGATTTTTGAACAAAACAATTACTATGTGGTTAACTCTCTCGATGTTTATATCCACCACCTGCAGCAATTCCGCGATTGCATCAAAAACAGTGAGTTTGAAAAACTGGAAGAACTCATTTTGAATGCCAACAAAATCAGAAATATTTTAGATGGTGAAAATCATCACCTTATTAAAAATGAAGAAACAATTGTAAAACTTTATACGAAATAACAATGAGTACGCAATTTGAAATTAATCCGATAAAAGAGTGGCTGCCACATATCAACAATCCGCTTTTGATTGCGGGACCATGCAGCCTGGAGACCGAAGAACAGGCTCTTAAAACTGCAAAATTATTGGCAAAAGATCCGCGTGTTTTCATCTACCGCGGCGGAGTCTGGAAACCCCGCACCCGTCCCGGTTCGTTTGAGGGAGTAGGTTCTGCCGGATTGAAATGGATGCAGACAATTAAGCAGGAAACCGGACTTTATATTGGTACGGAAGTGGCAAACGCACTGCATACCGAAGAAGCCATGAAAGCCGGACTGGATGTGGTCTGGATTGGTGCACGCTCTACGGCAAGTCCGTTTGTTGTTCAGGAAATTGCCGATGTGGTGAAAGGGAGCAACATGGTGGTTATGGTGAAAAATCCCGTAAACCCCGATTTGCAGCTCTGGATGGGCGCTATAGAGAGAATTTATCAGGCAGGAATCAAAAATATTGTGGCTATTCACCGTGGATTTACACCTTTCCGGGAATCTGCCTACCGCAACTATCCCAACTGGAAAACCGTCATCGAACTGCGGCGGATGATGCCCAACCTGCCCATCATTTGCGATCCCAGTCACATTGCGGGCAAACGCGAATATCTGTTTGAAATTTCCCAAAAAGCTTTCGATATGGGCATGGATGGTCTGATGATTGAATCGCACATTGACCCATCCTGCGCACTGAGCGATGCTGCCCAGCAGCTCACGCCGGCAGACCTTGCAAAACTGTTGGACAAGCTTGTCATCAAACATGAGACGGTCAACAATCCGGAATTTGAAAACCGACTCGATATGCTGCGAAGCCGCATAGATGTCATTGATGCAGAGCTGCTTGAGATTCTCTCTTCACGCGTTGATATTGTAAAGGAAATCGGGAAGTACAAAAAGGAGAATAACGTGATGGCGCTTCAGATCAATCGCTGGGGGCAGCTTATGGATAATCGGGTGAATCTCGGAAAAAGGTTAGACCTGAATGAAACATTTGTGAAAATTCTGTTCCAACTGATTCATGAAGACTCCATACGCATGCAGACCGAAATCATGGATTCAGACTCCGGTTCCTGAGTTTCCCCAGGCTTTTTTGCATCGCCTTTTCGATAACACTGAACGGGAGAATCTCTCTGCCGGTAAAAATAAACACAACACCTTTTTGGGAATACATTCCCTGAAGGATGTGTTTGTTCAGCCGGTACGCTTCGCGCATCCGGCGTTTGATTAAATTTCGCTGAACGCTCTTTTTAAACGATTTCTTGCTCACGGCAAACGCTGCTTTGGCAAGGTGCGGTTCGGGAAAATTAAAGTCGGAATAGATCACCCTCAGCGGATAGACTGAAAAAGTGTTTCCGCTGGAAAACAGCTTTTCAATCTGCTTGCGGCTGCACAGCCGCTCGCTTTTTTTCAACGAGAAATCGTGGTGCACACCTGTTTTATCCGAATAATTTTCCATAAAGAATTAAAAAAGGCTATTCATCCGAATAGCCTTCCAAAATTAGTTAATTTCTGTCAGGAAACTTTATTTTGTTTCTGAATGTATTCGTCAAGTGCCGAGGGCATCGAAAGAGCCTGTGTTGCCTGCACTTCAATATCAAGTCTTAAGCCGGCATCGCGGACTGCCTGTGCAGTGGTTGGTCCATAACAGGCAATGCGTGTATTGTTTTGCTTGAAATCCGGGAAATTTTGAAAAAGTGATTTAATTCCCGACGGACTGAAGAACACAAGAATATCGTAATTAATATCTTTCAAATCGGACAGATTGCTGCAAACGGTACGGTACAGAATCGCTTTAGTGTATTTAAAACCCTCCTTTTCAAGCAGATCGGGGATTTCCTGGGTGTGGTTATCAGAAAGCGGAACAAGAAAGTTTTCATCTTTGTGCTTTTTCATGTGGGTAACGAGATTGCAAAACTTGCCATCACCATAAAAAATTCTGCGCTTGCGGTAAACAATATATTTTTGCAGATAGAAAGCCGTATTTTCATTGATACAGAAATACTTCATGCTGTCGGGAATGGTCAAACGCAACTCCTGACTGATTCTGAAATAGTGATCAATTGCTGTCCGGCTGTTAAAAATTACACCGCCATGTTCCAAAATATGTATTCGGGTTTGCCTGAACTCACGCGCCGCAACGCCTTCAACCTGTATAAACGGACGAAAGTCAATTTTGATATCGTGCTTTTCAGCCAGTTCAAAATAGGGCGATCTTGGCGATGCAGGTTCCGGTTGGGAAACCAATATACTCTTGATTTTCAAAATATTGTTTTTTAAAAATTAAATAACACCTTCCACTTGTACAGTCATTATCTTATAAAGCAAAACCAAGGGTAAAATTTCAAGGGTACAAAAATACAAAAAGAGATAAAATATAGAAAATTGTTTAGCGATTAAAACTTTAAATCCCCTGTATAGTAATTTTAAATAAAGAAATACAACCAAAAGAATTCCAAAAATCACCGGAATCTGAGGATTGGATGTGGGATAAAAAACAGTTATTGTAACCACCGGCAAAAGCACCAAACCCAAAACCCGGTTAAAATTGTCCAGATTGAATAAAAACTCGCTGGTTTCCGGAATATTTTTAAAAATATATCCTAAGAATTTGTAAAGCAGCTTCTTATAAAGAACAAAGAGAGCCAGAATAGAAAGACTCAGCAGATAAAGATAAAAATTTTGAATAGGAATTTTTATGTTAAAATAGAGAAACAGCTGAAAAATAAAGATCGGAAAGACTAAGAAAAAAAGAATATCTAATCTCGAGGCAGCATAAAGTACGGCACTGTTTTTTTCATTAAACATACGAACAGATGTTGAATAATTTACAACAGATTTGAATAAATTCCCCAAATATTTCCCCCAGGCTGTCCGTAAGGATGCAATTAAAATGAAACCTATTGTCAAAATTATGGTCAGCCAGTCGGTGCTGGTGTGCTGCACTTTTTTTTCAGGAAGCGCAAGACCGGTTTTTTCGGAAGGCACAGCTGAATAGACTTTTAGTTCGTGCTTCGGCTCAATATATCTGGATTCGCCAACAACTATTTTTTTTTCACGTTGCCACCACCAATACCGGATTTGCTCGGGAGTTGGCACAACCCGCTCCTTTATTCCGGTTGCAACAGAGTCTCCCTTTGAAGTTCCCGGTTCATGCAGAGAATTTTGCACAGAGTTGTTGTTCGGGGTGTTAGCTCCCGGAATGGCTGTCTGCTCCTTTGACGGAATTTTTGTTATTGTATCCTGATAATATGTATTTGCCCGTTCCATAAATTCCGCCACAAAGATACAACATGCAATTTCAAATTTGCAGAAGAACAGTGATTTTCAGTCAAAAGTTAGTGCTGTTTAGAGCAATTTGCCATGAATGCCGGGTATCTTTTCTGCTGCCGGATATGCTCCGGCATTTTTTATTTTCGCGCATTATTGAGATAAAATATTATATTTGGCATAGATTAACTTTTTTACATTTTCCGGTATTTTTTAAATATTTTTTTGAAAATTGGAAGAAAGTCTGAAGTTTTGGGTTAAAATGTGTGAAAGCAAGTTTAAAAGTATTTTTTTCGATTATTGAGTAAACTAAATTTCAAAGAGATGACAACAAAAACATTATCAAAGCTTTATACCGCGTCTTTTCAGAAGAACTGGGATACTTTAGCATTTTCAGATTATGGCGGGAATGATTTCAGATATAGTGATATTGCAGAGATAATCAAGTCACTGCATCTGTTTTATCAGCTCACCGGGCTTCAGCGTGGCGACAAAATTGCAGTTTTGGGAAGAAATTCCGCCCACTGGGGCGCGGTCTTTTTGTCAACCCTGTCGTCAGGTCTGATTGTAGTGCCTGTTTTGCCCGATTTCAATGAAAGCAACACCAATCATATTCTGAACCACTCGGAGTCGAAGCTGATTATTTGTGCAAATTCACTTTTTGAGAAGATCGACTTTGAAAAAGCCGAGAAACTTCAGGCAGTTGTGGCATTAGAAGATTTTTCACTTCTGGCTGCAAAAGATGAAAACACCAAATATAAGCTGAAAGATGCTTTCAACTATTATAAGGAGAACAAATTAGAAAAAGAGCATTTTAAATTTGAAGAGTGGGACAGGGAAGAATCCTGCGTAATCTCCTATACTTCCGGCACCTCCGGTTTCACAAAGGGAGTTATGATTCCCGAAAGAAGTCTTGCTTCCAACATTGTTTATGCACAGGATCACATGCCGTTGCAGCCGGGGCATAAAATTGTTTCGTTTTTGCCCATGGCTCACGTTTACGGACTTTTGTTTGAATTCCTGTTTCCGGTAACGTTGGGCTGTCATATAACTTTTCTCAGCCGTATGCCGTCTCCGGCAGTAATCACAAAGGTTTTTTCGGAAGTCAGACCCCATCTGGTTCTTTCCGTGCCGCTTATTATTGAGAAAATTTACAAAAACAGAATTTTGCCGACCATTGAAAAACCGGTGATGAAAGCGCTCCTGAAAATTCCGGGAATCAATAAGATTCTATTCAAAAAAATCAGGGAGAAGCTCACCGAAACCTTTGGAGGCAGATTTTTTGAGATTGTGATTGGCGGTGCGCCAATGAGTGCAGATGTTGAGAAGTTCTTCCGCCGGATTAAATTCAAATTTACTATCGGCTACGGAATGACCGAGTGTGGTCCCCTAATCAGCTATGAAGCATGGGACAAAACCATGCTGGGCTCGGCAGGGCGTCTGGTTGACCGCATGGAGGTGAGGATTAACTCGGCAGATCCGTATAATGAGGTGGGCGAAATTCAGGTCAGAGGAGAAAATGTGATGAACGGCTACTATAAAAACGAGCAGTTTACCAAAGAAGCCTTTACCGATGACGGCTGGTTCAAAACCGGAGACCTTGGCGTAATTGACCGGAACAATTTTATCTTTATCCGTGGGAGATCAAAAAATATGATCTTAGGTCCTTCCGGGCAAAATATTTATCCCGAAGAGATTGAAGCCAAAATTGCAAATATGCCTTATGTGGCTGAATGTGTTGTGGCTGAGCGGGATGGAAGGCTAACAGCACTGGTTTATCCTGATTTTGATGCGATGCAAGCAGATGGTATCACCAATGAGAATCTACCGGAGGCGATGGAAGAAAACAAGAAAAAATTAAACACAGAATTGCCCAAATATGAGCAAATTTCAAAATTTGAAATTGTTACCGAAGAGTTTGAAAAAACACCCAAAAAGAATATCAAGCGGTTTAAATATATTTAGACGTCTGTAACAATCTGAGTTGGCACTGTAAAAACAATCTTTAACAAACAGAATATTTTATATGACAAATTCTAAAACCGAAAATTCGGATTTGACAGGTGGCCGTTTGTTGTCACTCGACTTTTTCAGAGGAATAACCATGTTTCTTCTTGTTGCTGAGGGAACTGCACTTTGGAGCGTTTTGGTGAAAGAGCCTGTTGCAGGTACTTTTCTTGAGCCGTTTTTTCAGCAGTTTCATCACCATCCCTGGGCAGGACTTCGCTTCTGGGACCTGGTGCAACCGTTTTTTATGTTTATTGTGGGTGTTGCCATGCCGTTTTCCTATGCAAAGCGCCGGAAGAACGGAGATTCCCATCGGAAAATCACGTTGCATATCATCCGAAGATGCATTCTGTTGCTTGCATTCGGGGTGGGTTTGCACTGTGGATACAGCAAAAAACTGGTTTGGGAACTTTGGAATGTGCTGGCGCAACTTTCGGTAACAATAATTATCGCCTATCTCCTGATGCGCTACAAACCTTCGGTTCAGCTGATTGCCTCTTTTGGTCTGCTGTTGCTGACTGAAATTGCGTATCGCACTTTTCCACTCGAAGGTTTTAACCAGCCGTTTGTAAAAGGACAAAATTTCGGAACCTGGATGGATTTGGTTCTCATGGGAAAAATCAGGGAGCACAGCGGATGGGTGGCAATCAATTTTATTCCTACCGCAGCTCATACAATCTGGGGCGTTGTTACCGGACAATTGCTGCTTTCGGCAAAACCTGCAAAAGAGAAACTTAAAAAAATCATCATTGCAGGAGTGATTATTTTAGCTGCCGGTTATCTGCTTCACTGGACTTCTGTTACGCCAATTATCAAGCGCATTTCAACATCTTCGTTTGTGCTGGCTTCCGGCGGATGGGCTTTGCTGGCGCTTGCTTTCAGCTATTGGCTGATCGACATGAAAAAAATTAACCGCTGGATTTTCCCTTTCGTGATTGTGGGCATGAATCCGATTTTTATTTACATGTTCTCCGAAACTGTTGGCGGGCAGTGGTTTAACGGATTTGTTGCAATTTTCACCAAGGGGGTGATGAGCTGGTTTAATACGCCGGAATTTGCAATGGCGCTGATTACGTCTTTGGTAATTTTAGCGCTGGAATGGCTCCTGTGCTACTATCTGTATAAAAAGAAAATCTTTTTTAAGATTTAATAGTGACAGCACATTTTCAGCAGACCGGTTTTGCAGGTATTACCTTCTTCTGGCGCCCTGCATTTTTCTTTTCCACACTTTGCCCGAACGGGTGACATTCCCCTTGCTGAACCGCCGGTCGGGAATTCCCGAATAAATCAGCCCGACGCTTGCCTGAAGTGCAGCCGATAAGGCATTGGTTCTATTCATGGTTCCAACTTCGGCTACTTCGGTATAATCAAAATTGGGCACTCCGTTGATTACGTCCGA
>JACDJB010000993.1_pt1 | contig 24384 bp, 29 predicted proteins | sample 7454121 | NCBI WGS metagenome assembly JACDJB01 (sample SAMN14253290, study PRJNA609438) | sludge metagenome | isolation source: sludge after 25d culture with pyrite | collected 2018-12-20
GGCATGCCGAATGCGCCGGGTGCTGCACAACCCGGCGCACTTCCCGGTGCAGCTCCTGGAAATCCGAAATGAGACGCCTGCGACGTATCAAGATTCTCGCCACCCTCGGACCGGCTTCATCTGACAGCGCATCCATCCGCAAGCTGTTCGAGGCGGGTGCCGACGTGTTCCGCATCAACATGAGCCACACACCGCATGACAAGATGCGCGAACTGGTGGTGACGATCCGCAATGTGGAAAGCAGTTACGGCCGGCCGATCGGCATTCTGGTCGACCTGCAGGGGCCGAAGCTGCGCCTCGGCAATTTCGAGAACGGCTTTGTCGAGCTCAACAACGGCGCGATGTTCACGCTCGATTCCGATCCGGCGCCGGGCGACAAGACCCGCGTGCATCTCCCCCATCCGGAAATCCTGAAAGCGCTGCGGCCCGGCCATGCGCTTCTGATCGACGACGGCAAGCTGCGCCTGATCGCCGAGGAAACCTCGCCCGATCATGCGCTGGTGCGTGTCGTGACCGGCGGCAAGATGTCCGACCGCAAGGGCGTCAGCCTGCCCGACACCGATCTTCCGGTCTCCGCGATGACGGCGAAGGACCGCGCCGACCTTGAAGCCGCGCTTGAAACCGGCATCGACTGGATCGCCCTGTCGTTCGTGCAGCGCGCCGACGACGTGATCGAAGCCAAGAAACTGGTGCGCGGCCGCGCCGCGATCATGTCCAAGATCGAAAAGCCGCAGGCGATCGAGCGTCTCGCCGACATCATGGAAGCATCCGATGCCCTGATGGTCGCGCGCGGCGACCTCGGCGTCGAACTGCCGGCGGAGCGCGTGCCCGGGCTTCAGAAGCAGATGACGCGCATGGCGCGCAAGGCCGGCAAGCCGGTCGTGATCGCAACGCAGATGCTGGAGTCGATGATTACGTCACCGGTGCCGACCCGCGCGGAGGTCTCCGACGTCGCAACCGCGGTGTTCGAGGGCGCCGACGCTATCATGCTGTCGGCGGAATCCGCCGCCGGCAAGTTCCCGGTCGAAGCAGTGATGACCATGAACCGTATCGGCGAGGAGTGCGAGCGCGACCCGACCTATCGCGGCGTGATCGCCGCGCAGCGCCCCGAGCCGGAAGCGACCGCCGGCGACGCCATCGCAGACGCCGCCCGGCAGATCGCTGAAACGCTCGACCTCTCCGCCATCATCTGCTGGACCAGTTCCGGTTCGACCGCGCTGCGCGTGGCGCGCGAACGGCCGAAGCCGCCGGTGGTTGCGATTACGCCGAACGTCAACACCGGGCGCAAGCTCGCGCTGGTGTGGGGCGTCCACTGCGTGATCGCCGAGGATGCGCACGATCAGGACGACATGATCGACCGCGCCGCCCGCATCTCGTTCCGCGACGGATTCGCGAAAACCGGTCAGCGCGTCATCATCGTCGCGGGCGTGCCTCTTGGCACACCCGGCACGACCAACATGGTCCGCATCGCCTCCGTCGGCCCCTCGGGCGACGCCGACATGTAATTTGCCTCAGGCGGCCTTGTCGGTGTGAGGATGGACGAGGACGTCGCTTGTTTTCTGCGCGGTGCGCGCGGCATCCTCGACGGTCCCCTGGGTCATCCGCATCAGGCGCTGGGCTTCCTCGCCGTATTGCGTGAACGCCGTCTGCCAGAACTGCATATAGGCCTGCTGCAGATCCTGCAGCGAGCGGCAGTCGTGGATCGTCCGGAACAACTGCACATCCTCGCGCAGTCTCATGCCGATAAACTCGGACCATTCCCTGCCGATATTCTGCATGGCGGTGCCGATCTGCGCATTGAATTTCGCGGTCTCGTTCAACATGGTTCCATTCATCTCGCTCACGCGGGCGAGATCGGGAAATGGAATCGCTTCAGACGCCTTGTTGAACACGTTGTCGCTGGTTGATGGGTTTGTCATGGCCGGACCTTCATGTTGCTGGAGCAAGGAAAGGACGCGTCGAACCGCGTCACTTCATCATCTGTCGATGGCAGCAGTGTGATGATCATTACATCGTGACTGAAAATGAATCGCCTTGATGTGCATCAAGCGCGCAAAGGTCAGCGATGGTGACTGATCATCGGAATGTCTTCAGCGAGACACGGCGAAAATGGATGAATCCGCCACCTTCGCTGCAGTCGCCGCGATTTCGGAAATGATCGTGTCCGTCGCAGACACCTGCGGCATGTGGCCGCCATTCGGCAGCACAACCAGCCGGGTTTGCGGCACGGCGGCCGCGAACGGACGCGAGTGAATATCCGTCGAAACCGTCTTGTCGGCATCGCCCGTCACGATTGTCACGGGGACCCTGATCGCGGGATAGCGCGGCGACTGTTTCACCATTTCCGCCTTCAGCGTGGTGAGGTCGCGGGCATTATTGAGAAAAACGCTCGGCCGCAGCACCATGCGCACCGCTGTTGCATCAATGTAGCCGTCGGGCATCGTCTGCGGCGCGAAGACGTAACGCGTCCCGCTGTCCACCAGCAACAGGCCGAGCGGAACGGTGATGGTGTGCGCGAGGAGCGGACCGATCACCGGGATCGACGCAATCTTGTTGAATTCTCCGACGCCGCCGATCCAGGGATAAGCCACCGGCGACAGCATCACGATCGCCGCGACACGCTTCGGATAGTCCAGCGCCACGGCCGGCATCAGCGACCCCGCCCAGGAATGGCCGACAAAAATCGCGCGTTCGATGCCGAGTTTACCCAGGGCCTCGTCGATCATGCGGGCCTGGATGGCCGGCGTTGAATCCGCGACATTGTCGCGCGTGCTCCAGCCGTGGCCGGGCCGGTCGATCAGGATCACGCGATGATCTTTCGCAAGCCTGTCGCCCAATGGCTTGCGCATGGTCTGCAGGCTCGAACTCGCCCCATGCACGAGCACAACGGGCAAGCCGGGCGCATTCGCCGGGCCGAGCTCCACCACATGAAGCCGCGCGCCTTTGACATCGACGAACCGGCCCTCCGGCGGATATTTCCGCTCAAGGACACCGACACATATCTGTGTGATCGCGGCCAGCACCGCCAGCGCGGCCACGACAGCCAATACAGACATAAAGGAAATCCGGAGAACTGTTCGCACAGGGAAGATACGGCGGTTTGATGAAGAGGTTTCGCGTCAAAAGCAATCCAGCCCGGGTCTCGCGGTCCGGAAATGCGGACTAGATATCCCGGCCCTCGACCTTCTCGGTCAGCGATTTCACCAGTTCAGGGACGCGCTCGAGATAAGGGTTGATGGCGAGCGCCTTGCGGAAGGCGTCCAGCGCATGTTTGTCGTCGCCGGTCTCCTGCATGATCATGCCGAGACCCGCGAGCGCACCGAAGTGGCGCGGTTCGCGAATGAGGACCTGACGGATGTCCTCCATCGAGCGGCTGTAGTCGTTCTGCAGATAGTAGATCGTGGCGCGCCTGTTCCAGGCTTCGATATAGTCGGGGCGCAGCTTGATCACGGCATCGAGCAGTTTCAGCGCGACGTCGATCTCCTTGCCGTCCATCGCCAGCTTCGCCCGCGCCATCAGCAACGCAGCCGTGTCGCTCGGAGTCGCGGTCCAGACCGCCCAGATCCGGGCCTCCACCGCCTTGGCGCTTTCCTGATCGGGCGCGGCCTTCAGGGCGCCGAACAGGAAATCGAGATTCTTTGCCTTGTCGCCGATCACCCGCGGCAGCTTGGCCGGCGGCTGCGGCAGTTTCTTCTGCTGTTTGGACGGCGGCTGCCGGGGGTCCTGCGCGGCGGCGGGCGCAGCAGCGATGGCCGCCAGCGCCGCAACGCCGATCGCGAGCGTCAACAGCCGCGTTCCTTTCGTCCCGATTGCCGGTCGCAATACCATGACGGAAAGTCTAAACGCGGAAAACGCCGCATGCAAAGCGCAAGCGGCGTCAAACAGTGGTGATATGCGGGAAACTGTCAGGGAGCGGGCCGCTCCCTCGATCAGTGTCAATCAGCCTTCAATCAGCCCTGGCGTGCCTTGAAGCGGCGCTGGACCTTGTTGATGACATAAACCCGGCCCTTGCGGCGGACCAGACGGTTGTTGCGGTTACGGCCGCGGAGGGACTTCAGCGAATTACGGACCTTCATGGGACAATGCTCTCTGGAAGGCCGCGTGCAGGCCGAGTTCTGAAAACCATTGGTTGATGGGCATATCCCGCAGGCCGGGCCGCGCGGGACAGGGCGGTTTCTATGCCATCGCGGGACCAAATGTCAATCCGGACAGGCTCATTCAACAGTCCAAACCGGGTCAAAATGACCCCGCTGGAACCCGTTTTCCGGCTTTCCGCCGCCCGAATCAGCCTCTAAGCAGACGTTACAGCCTGTTCACACCAATCCCCCGTGATCTGGTGTAAGGCAGGCCAGACGTACGGTTTTGCGCCCCGGAAGGAAGATCTGGACCATTGACCGCTGAAATGACCAACCGCCCGGCCGCAGCGAAGGCCATCCCGCTGACGGCCGCCGAGCCGGGATCAGCCGGCCGCCTGCCACTGCCCGCCGGTGTCACCTTGAATCGCATCGAGTGGGGACAGGCGGCGCCCATTCTGTTTTACCATCTGGTGGCGTTGCTCGCCTTTATCCCTTGGTATTTTAGCTGGACCGGCGTGATCGTCGCCATCATCACGGCCCGCCTGAGCGGACTGCTCGGCATCAATATCGGCTATCATCGCCTGCTCACCCATCGCGGCTTTCGCTGTCCGAAATGGCTGGAGCATGCGCTCGTGGTCATCGCCATTTGCTGTGTTGAAGATACGCCCGCGCGCTGGGTCGCGGTGCATCGCCGCCATCATCAGCATGCCGACGAACAACCCGATCCGCACAGCCCGCTGGTGAATTTCCTCTGGGGCCATATCGGCTGGCTGATCATCAAGAACCCCGAATTGAACCGCCTTGGCATCTACGACCGCTATGCCAAGGACATCCTGCGCGATCCGTTCTATGTCGCGCTGGAGCGCAACTGGCTCCAGCTCAAGATCATTCTCATTCAGTGGCTGGTGTTTTTCGGCCTCGGTTTCCTCGCCGAACTGGCGATGGGCGGCAGCGCGATGCAGGCCCTGCAGTTCGGACTCAGCATACTGATCTGGGGCGTGTTCGTGCGCACCGTGTTCGTCTGGCACCAGACCTGGGCGGTGAATTCGATCACCCACCTGTGGGGCTACCGGAACTACCAGACCGACGAGGACAGCCGGAACAACGTCTTCATCGGACTGCTCGCCCACGGCGAGGGCTGGCACAACAACCATCACGCCGATCCGCGCTCGGCGAAGCACGGTCACAAGTGGTGGGAGTTCGACACCACATGGCTGACCATCCGGCTGTTCGAGAAATTGGGGCTTGCGACCGATGTTGTCGGGCCAAGCCCCTATGTCATGGCGAAGGCTGGAGCCGCGGCGCAGACCATCACGACCCATGGACCCGACGGCACACCGGTCTGCTAGACCCGCTTCCATTCAATTCCAGTCAGCGAAAGCCCGCCCCGGCGATCCGGAGCGGGCTTTTTTTTGCAATCCTGCAACCAGCGCTTATTGCTGCGGCACCTTTGCCGTTTTCACCACGCCGGACCATTTGCTGATTTCAGCGTCGACGAATTTGGTGAACTCCGCGCCCGTCAGCTTGCCGGGCTCGACGCCCTGCGTGGCAAACTTCTGCCGGGTTTCAGGCGCGGCGAGAATCTCCTTCATCGCGGCCACCAGCCTGGTGTAGGCCACGTTGTTGTTGGCGGCCGGCATGTAAAGACCGAACCATGCGGTCGCCTCAAAACCCTTCACGCCCGATTCATCAAGGGTCGGCGCGTTGGGCAATGATGCGGCGCGTTCCTTGCTGGTGACCGCCAGCACACGGATGTTGCCGGCCGCCGCCGCAGGCAGCACGGTCGGCAAGGTATCGAACATGATCGGAATATGCCCGCCGATCAGATCGTTCATCGCAGGCGCCGCGCCCTTGTAGGGCACATGCACGATGTCGACACCCGCCATCTGCTTGAATAATTCACCCGACAGATGATTGGCGCCGCCGATGCCCGCCGAACCGAACGAATACTTGCCCGGCTCCTTTTTCGCCATCGCGATCAGGTCGGCAACCGTCTTGGCCGGAAAGTCCTTGTTGACGACAAGGGCGTTCGGCGCGCTCGCCACCACCGCCACCGGCGAGAAATCCTTCTGCGTGTCGTAGGGCAACTTAGTGTAAAGGCTCGGATTGATGACATGGTGGGTCGCGGTGAGCAGCAGCACGCTGCCGTCATTCGGCGACTTCGCCACCATTTCGGAGCCGATGGTGCCCGACGCACCGGCGCGATTCTCGACAATGGTGGTGACGCCGAGCTTGTCGCCGAGATACTGCGCGACGAAGCGCGCCAGGATGTCCGTGGTGCCGCCCGCCGGGAACGGCACGACGATCTTGATATTGGCGGGCGGGAACTGGTCGTTGGCGCGGGCGTCGCCGGTGGCGAGCATGACCACGCACAGGATTGCGGCAAGAACTGACTTCATGATTTCCAACTCTCGTTGACACGACATTGTTGTTTGAATCGGCGGCAGCCTGTCTTACGGCTGACGCAGCAGCCTGGCGCGCTCCACCAGCGAGCGCTCGGAGACATAGAATTCGCCGGCCCATTTCTGATATTCGCCCGGCGGCTTCTGCCATTCGGTCTGCCCGAGGGTGACCAGCAGCTTCTTGTATTCGTCGCTGTCGGCCGCGCCCTTGAACGCCTTGTAAAGACGATCGACCACGGCGGGCGGCATGCCCTTCGGCCCGACCAGACCGTAAGGAGCCGGATAGACCAGATCGTAACCGAGGCTCTTCGCCGTCGGAACACCCGGCAGCGACGCGACCGGCTGCGGATCGAACGACAACAGCACGCGCATCTTGCCGGACTGGACGTAAGGCAGAATGGTGCCGATGGCGTCGACCGTCGCCATGGTGTGACCGCCGAGAATCGCGGTCACCGCTTCGCTGCTGCCCTTGTACCCGACATGGGTGATCTTCACGCCCGCCATTCCGGCGAGGGCCTCGGCAAGCAGGTGCATGGTGGTGCCGGCGCCGGCGGTCGCAACCGTCAGGGCATCAGGATTTTTCTTCGCATAGTCCACGAAATCGGCGGGCGTCTTCAGCGGCGAGTCAGCGTTCACCGCCAGCACGAAGGTGTAACCGCCAAGCCCTGTGATCCAGGTGAAGTCCTTGATCGGATCCCAGTCGACCTTCTGCATGTAGGGATAGCGCAGCAGTCCTGCTGTCGCCGCCGCGATGGTGTAGCCATCCGGCGCCTCGGTTTTCGCCATGGTCGATGGTGCCAGCGTGGCGCCGGCGCCGGGGCGGTTTTCAACAACGATCGGCTGGCCGAGATCCTTGGAAGCCAGTTCGGCGAGCTTGCGGAATGTCGTGTCGGTCGCCCCGCCCGCGGCGAAGCCGACCAGCAATTTAATCGGCCGGCTCGGATAACTGTCCTGGGCGGGCGCGACCTGCGACATTGCCGCAATCATGCCGGCCGCCAGCAGTGCTAACCGCATCACATCCAAATATCTGCGCATGTATTTCTCCCTCTTGTTTCCGGATTGATTCCGGTTCTTGATCTGCCGGTTATCGGGAATCGCTGGATACGCTCCATGATTTCCGGGTGTTCAGGGCATCGACATCGAAGCCCGCGAGTTGCTTGTAGCGGCGCTCGACATCCTGAAGCTCGGCTTTCGCATCGCCATGTGCGCCGCTCCGTGCCAGCGCGCTGACCCGCGCCATGACATCGCCGGCCTGACGGCGGTTGGCGAGCTGGACGCCGCTCGCCGTTTCACGGCGCTGCGTCTCATAGCCGCGCAACGCATCGTCGACGGTGGCGGCGGTGGCCAGTTGATAGGCCAACACGCGCGCATCGAGGATCGCCTGTGATGCACCGTTGGACCCGAACGGATACATGGCATGGGCGGCGTCCCCAAGCAGCGCGCAGCGCCCGAACACCCAGCGCGGCAGCGGGTCGATGTCCGCCATCGGATACTCGTAGGATTCCGAGGACGATGAGACGAGACGGTGCACGTCGAGCCAGTCGAAGCGATAGTCTTTCACGAACTCCGCGATCACGCTGGTCGAGACCGGCAGATTCCAGTTGCCGAGTTCAGTTTCGCCGCTTGCCGCGTCTTTGGGGCGAACCAGCAGCCAGTTGATGACGCCTTCCGCGATCGGATAGACCACCACGCGCTGGGTCTCGTCGCCGATGATCACCATCGAACGGCCGCTGAGAAACGGCCCGGATTGCGTCACACCGCGATACATCACCCAGCCGTTCGAGGCGAGCGGCGTCACCGCGCCATAGAGACTGTCGCGGGAGGGCGAGCGGATGCCGTCGGCGCAGATCGCGACATCGGCCGTGAAGGACACGTGACGATTATCGGCTAGATCGGTGGCTGTAATGACGGCCTTGTTGTCAGCATTGTTGACGCCGGTCACGCGCTGCGCGATGCGAATTGCGGACGATCCGAGACGTTCGCGCACCGCATCGACAAGAATGCGTTGCAGGGTGCCGCGATGAATCGAGTATTGCGGCCACTTGTAACCGGCGTCCAGGCCGCGCGGCTCGGCCCAGATCAACTGACCCTTTGGATCGTAGTAGGACAGTTCCTTGGTCGGCACGCCCGCCTTGTCGAGCGTGCCGCCAAGGCCGAGTTCGGTCAGTTCGCGCACGGCATGCGGCGGCAGGTTGATGCCGACGCCGACGTCGCGAATGTCCCGGGCCGCTTCGAGCAGGACAATATCGCGCTGACCGGCGGCATGCAGAGACAACGCCGCCGTCAGTCCGCCAACTCCTGCGCCTATGATCGCGACCGACATGTCGCCGTCAGGCTGCCGAGGCGGCGCGCGGGAATTCCACCATCGCTTCGCCGACGGCGACCTTCTCGCCGGCCTGGTTCTTCACCAGCACGTCGATCAGCACCCAGCGCGAATTCTGCGTCACCTGCTTGGCCTTGATGATGCCCTCCGGCTGAATGGTGTCGCCCGGCTTCACCGGCTTGACCCAGCGCGTTTCGAGACGGCGATGAATGGCACCGGCCGGATAGGCCCAGTCGGTCAGCATCCGGGTGATCAGCCCGAAGTTATTCATGCCGTGCATGATGATGCCGCCAAAGTTGGTCTTGCCGAAGTTGCCCTTCATATAGTTGTCGTCGAGATGCAGCGGGTTGTAGTCGAGCGAGCCGTCGCAAAAGAGGCGGATCGACTCGCGCGACACCGCGAACTTCGGGCCGTCGATGGTGTCGCCGACGGAGAGGCTGTCGAAAGTCGCTGTCATTGTTCTGATCTCCTCGTCTGCATTACGCCGGGCGAATGGTCTGGCCGCGCCCGGAACAGATCACCTGACCGTGCTGATTGAAGAAGACGTTGTCGTGAACCACGAACAGCCGCTCGCGCTTGATGAACTTGTCGAGCGCGCGGGCCTGCAGCGTGATGGTGTCGCCGGGGCGCGCGGGAATGTTGTAGCTCCACGACTGGCCGGCATTCACCGTGCCCGGCGAGCGCATCCAGTCATCGGTCGGCGTGCAGGCGAACATCAAAAGGATGTGGATCGACGGCGGCGCGATCAGGCCCTTGAAGGGCGTGGTTTTCGCATAGGCCTCATCGAAGTAGAGCGGATTGTCCTCACCGACCGAGCGGCAATAAAGCTGGATCGCTTCCTTGGTCAGGAGATAGGGCATCGTCTTGCGCGGCTCGCCGGGAACGATGTCGTCCCACACCTTCCGCAGGTTGGCGTCTTTCCAGAAATCGGTCTCAAAGGCTTGCGCTTGCGCCATGGCGTTCTCTCATCTATGTTCATCAGGCGAACTTTATAATCGCTATACGAACACTATGATCCGGCTTGCCGGAGCTGACAAGCAAAAATCGAGAGGAACTTTGATGTCCAAGGAAAGCGACAGTTTCGTCCGTGCCATTGCCCGCGGGTTCTCCGTGGTGGAAGCGCTGGGGCGCCCGCCCGGACGGCACACACTGTCCGAAGCTGCCGTCGCGGCAGGACTGACCCGGGCCACCGCGCGGCGCATGCTGGCGACACTGGTGGCGCTGAAATACTGCGAGGCCGATGGCCGCTATTTCAGTTTGCGTCCGCGCGCGCTCGGCCTTGGCCTGTCCTATCTCAACGCCCTCCCTTACTGGGGCTATGCGCAGCGCGCGCTGGAAGATCTGCGCAACGACATCGGCGAATCCTGCGCGCTGGCCGTGCTGGATGAAACCGAGATCGTCTACGCGCTGCGCCTGCCGGCGCGCCGCATTCTCTCCGCGAATCTCGGTATCGGCAGCCGCCTGCCCGCGCATCTGATTTCACTGGGCCGCGTGCTGCTCGCCGCGCTGCCGCCGGACCGGCGCGCGGACATCATCTCGCAAATCGACTTCAAGCAGATCACGCCGCGCACGGTGACCAGCGCGGCCAGGCTCACCGAGGAACTCGCGCGCGTCGAGCAGCAGGGCTATGCCTGGATCGACGGCGAGCTCGATCCCGCGATCTGCGGCATCGCGGTGCCGGTGCGCGACCAGGCAGGCAACGTCGTCGCGGCTGTCAGCATCAACACCATTTCGGGCACCATCAGCGAAGAGGAAGCGAAGACGAAATTCCTCGTCACGCTGAAGCGGACCGCGCAGGATATCCGCACCCAGACCGCCGCCAACGGCTAGACCGCATATCCATTTGAAACAGGAATTCGGCTGCCTCATCGGGCAGCCGAATTGTTTCCGGACCTCCTACAAGTCCGGTTGCAAACGCGCTCCTCCCCTGCATGAATGCATCAAGCGAGAAGGGGATTGTGCGATGACCGCCATTCAGGGGAACGAAACGTCCGAAGCCGCAAATCCGGTGCCGACGGCGTTCGTGCTGTCACCCCATGCCGAGCGCGACGCCGTTCTCACCGAACTGCACGCGCGCCCCTTTGAAGCGATCACCTCGCCCTGCCGCGCGATCCGTTTCGCGTTTCTCACCGACGCCGCCCAGATGAGCGCCAATGCGGAGGCGCTTGCACGCTATTGCGCCGCGCATCACCTCACCGATCTCTCGACGGCTGCGAAGCACCGGCGCATCGCATTGCCCGGCGCCATCCTGCGCTGGGAGCAGCACAGCGAGTTCACCACCTACACATGGCTGCTGGAAGATGCGAATGCCACCGACGGCGACGCCCTGCCGGCTTTCATTGCTGCGGCCATGACCGGGATCGGGCAGCCCGGTCCGCATCTGGTGTCGATCGACCTGCGTGTGGAAAGCGGCGATCCGCCCGACCTTGCAAGGCTGTTCGATCCCGCGTCGCTGGCGGCCTCGCAGGTGCTCAACGGTCACGCCACCATCGCCACCGATTTTCAGGTCGACGCCGGCGGATTTGTCCGTTTCCTTGTGCACAATCACGGCCTGACGCCGGTCGAGACCGGCGGCCTCGTGCTGCGGATTCTCGAGATCGAAACCTATCGCTGCTTCGCCCTGCTCGGCCTGCCGCTGGCGCATCGCACCACGCCGGTGATCCGCAACGCCGAGGACCGGCTGACCCACATCATGACCGCGATGACGAAGGACGGCGGCGGCCTTGAAATCAACCGCCAGCTTCTGGACGAAATCACCTCGCTGGCCGCGCGTGTCGAGGCCGAAGCCGCGATTGCCGGCTATCGCTTCGCCGCCAGCGCCGCCTATGACGACATCGTGCGCCAACGCCTCGACGTGATCGACGAGCAATCCTTCGGCGGCTGGCCGACGCTGGCGGATTTCCTCGGACGGCGGCTGAACCCTGCGATGCGCACATGTCAGACACTCAACACGCGCATGCAGGATCTCAACAAGAAGCTCACCCGCGCGGCGAACCTCCTGCGCACCCGCATCGACGTCGAGATCGAACAGCAGAATCGCGACCTGCTCGCGGCCATGAGCGAGCGCGCGCGGATGCAGCTTCGTTTGCAGCAAACCGTCGAAGGCCTGTCGGTCGCGGCGATCAGCTACTATGTCGCGAGCCTGCTGCATTACGTATTCGAGTCCGCTGAACACTATATGCCGGTCAGTCCGACGGTGGCGACCGGTATCTCCATCCCGTTCGTCGTGATCGTGCTGACGATCATGCTCTGGCGGGTCAAGCGCAGCCACAACCACACCTGAACGGGTGCAGACGATTTGCACGCGGCCTTGGCCATGATAGGTCCTGTCCCGCAGATCAGCTCCGGACAGGACAGAGCATGAGCGTCGAATCGGTTCGCGCGTTTTTCGCAACGAATGCCCCCGATATTGCCGTCCTTGAATCGGACAAGAGTTCCGCCACCGTGGCGCTGGCCGCCGAGGCCTTCGGCGTGACGCCCGCCGAAATCGCCAAGACACTGTCCCTGCGTATCGGAGACAAGGTGTTGCTGGTGGTGACCTGCGGCACCGCGCGGCTGGACAACAAGAAGGCGCGCGCCGTGTTCGGCGGCAAGCCGCGCATGCTGAGTGCCGAGGAAGCGCTGGAAGCCACCGGCCATCCTGTCGGCGGCATCTGCCCGTTCGGCCTGAAGACGCCGCTGCCGGTCTATTGCGACGTGTCGCTGAAAGCATTCACCGAGGTCGTGCCTGCCGCGGGCTCCGTCAACAGCGCGGTGCGGATTTCCCCCGCACGCATGGCCGAACTGACCCATGCCGAATGGGTCGACGTGAGCGAGACCGCGATGGCGTCAACCTGAGGCTCCTCGCCCCTAACATCACCGCATTCGAGGGAGAACAGGGATGACCATCAAGGCCGTTGTATTCGACGCCTACGGCACGTTGTACGACGTGCAGTCGGTCGCCGCCGTGACAGACGAGGCATTTCCCGGCTATGGCGAGCTGATCAGCCAGATCTGGCGCATGAAGCAGCTCGAATACACGTGGCTGCGCTCGCTGATGGGGCGGTACGAGGATTTCTCCGTCATCACGCGCGACTCCCTCAAGTTCACCTTGAAGACGCTTGGCCTGACATTCGATCCCGCCGTCTTCGAGCGCATCATGGACAAATACGTCCACCTCGATCCCTATCCGGACGCAAAGCAGGCGCTGACCGGCTTGAAAGACCGCAAGCTGGCGATCCTGTCGAACGGCAGCACGGACATGCTCAACGCGCTGGTTCGCAACACCGGTCTGGACACCATTCTCGACGCCACGATCAGCATCGACTCCACTCGCATCTTCAAACCGTCGCCACGCAGCTATGAACTCATCGAGACTCATCTGTGCGTAGCGCCGCAAGAAGTGCTGTTCGTCTCATCCAATCCGTTCGACGCCTGTGGTGCCAAGTCCTTCGGACTGAATGTCGCATGGATCGAGCGTGTCACGCCGCAGGCGATGGCGGCGGAACTGGCCGGAGCAAGTCTCATCCGTCCGCTCGCGATGTTCAAGGCCATGCGGACGCAGATGGACGAGTACGGCCTGGAGCCGGATTATCGCATTGGCGCGCTGGCGGATCTGCCGGGACTTGTCGCCGCGCGCTGCTGAAAACGAATACAAGCGGCACGCCGATCCGGAAACCCGATGAGTTCTGCGAGATTCCGGGTTCATGCCGTACGCCCCGATCAACAACAGACCTCAAAGGCCGAGCGCGACGCCATCCTTGCGGTGGTCGGTGGCGCCGAGCAGGACGCCGCGTTCGTGGTCGATCCAGATCGCCTGACAACCGCCGATGGCAACCTCCGCCCATCTCACATCATGTCCGCGCGCGGCGAGTTCGGCGCCGATCGCCTCGCCGAAGGTCGGCTCGAGCGACAGCACGCCCTCGAATGCGAACGAGCGCGGCGCTTCGGATGCGGCCTGAATATCCATGCCGAGATCGAACACGTTGGAGAGGAAATTGCCGTGGCCGGTGGCCTGATAATGGCCGCCCATCACACCGAACGGCATCATGCATCGGCCGTTCTTCATCACCATGCCGGGAATGATGGTGTGCATCGGCCGCTTGTTCGGCCCGAGCGCGTTGGGATGTCCCGGTTGAAGGCGGAAGCCCCAGCCGCGGTTGTGCAACAGCACGCCTGACTTCGGCGCGTAGACGCCGCTGCCGAACGGCTGGAACAGGGAATTGATGAACGACACCGCGTTAAGATCGCGGTCCACCACGGTGACATACACCGTATCCTTGTGTTCGATGTCGTCCCAGTCGACCGCCGCGCTCGCGCGCGTCATGGAAATCTTGCTGCGGATCGCACCGATATAGGCATCCGACAAGAAATGCGCTGCATCGACCTTGCCATGCGCGGGATCGCAGAAGAACGCATCCCGCGCGCGGTAAGCCGCCTTGGTCGCCTCTGCCAGCAGGTGAATGCGGTCAACCTCCGACAGCGCCTTGATGTCGTAGCCCGCCAGCGTGCGCAGGATCATCAGCGCAGCCAGTCCCTGTCCGTTCGGCGGACATTCGAGCACGTCATATCCGCCATAACTTGCGGAGATCGGCGTCACGTCTTCCGGGGCATTCGCCGCGAAGTCAGCCAGCGTATGCGTCCCGCCAAGAGCCTGCAGAATGCTCACAAGCTCTTCGGCGACTTCGCCTTCATAGAAGGCGGCGCGGCCTTCGCGCGCAATCCGGCGCAGCGTTTTGCCAAGGGCAGGCTGGCTGCGGCGGTCACCAATTTCAGGCGCGATGCCATTCGGCAGGTATTGCTCTTTTGCCGCCGGATTGCTCTCAAGCCGCGCGCGGTTCCGCGACCAGTCCGAGGCCACGCGCGGCGTGATGCGGAAACCGTTTTCCGCAGCGTCGATAGCAGGCTTGAAGATTTCCTCCAGCGATTTGCTGCCGTACTGCGCGGCCAGCCTGCACCAGGCGTCGATGGCGCCGGGAACGGTAATCCCTTCGATCGAGGTTGGCGTCAGTGCTTTCGCGCCCGTGGCCATCGTCTTCGCCAGATCGGTCTTTGCTGGCGTCCGGCCCGAGCCGTTGAGCGCCACCGGCGTGCCGGCCTTCGGCGAATAGATCACAAAGCAGTCGCCGCCGACGCCGGTCATCTGCGGCTCGACCACGCCCTGCAAGGCCACCGCCGCGATGGCGGCGTCCATCGCGTTGCCGCCGGCCTTCAGAATGTCGAGCGCAGCGAGTGTCGCCTGCGGGTGAGAGGTTGCGGCCATGCCGCGTTCCCCCACCGCGATGGAGCGGGACGGCGAGATGAAATTGCGCATTCAGGAAAACCTTCGAGGATGGGCCTTCATGATACGCAGACTCCGGCTGCCGATCCAGTCTGGAACCGCCGATGAACGCTAGCGCGCCGAGCGCTTGCTGCGCCCCAATTTCTCCGCGAGAAAATCCGCGAGCACTTCGACACGCGCGGGGCGCGGCCCGCCGGGCGGCATCACCAGATGCACCGCGCCTTCCGGCTGTTTCCAGTCCTTCAGAATGACCTCAAGCTGTCCCGACGCGATCGCTTCGCCGACGATGAAATCCGGCAGATCGGCGATGCCTAGGCCCGCCAACAGCGCCGGCAGGATCGCCTCACCGTTGTTCACGCGCAGTTGTCCCGACGGCCGCACCGTCGCCTGCTCGCCGGCTGTATTGACGTAGTGCCAGACACCCGGCGTCGAGAGATAGGCGTAACCGAAGCACTTGTGCTCGGCGAGATGCATGGGATGGGTCGGGCATCCATGCTTTTTGAGATAGGACGGCGCCGCCACCGTGTAGCGCCGCATGCCGCACAGCCGCCGCGCAACCAGCGACGAATCCGGCAGGCGCGCGATGCGGATACCCGCGTCGAAACCATCGCCGATCAGATCGACCATCGCATCGCTCAAATGCAGGTCGATCGACACTTCGGGATAGGCGCGAAGAAAGTCCGGCAACAGCGGCGCGATGACCCGCACGCCATAGGTCATGGGCACGGCGAAGCGCACCAGCCCGCGCGGCGCGGACGACTGCGCCAGCGCCTCGTTCTCCGCGGCCTCGCCATCCATCAAGAGCTGCGCGGCGCGCTCGGACAGACGCTGGCCGGCATCGGTCAGCGCCAGTTGCCGCGAGGTGCGGTTGAACAGCCGCGCCCCGAGCCGCCCTTCCAGCCGGCTGACAGCCTTGGAGACAGTCGCTTTTGACAGCGCCAGTTCGCTCGCAGCCCCTGCAAAGGACCGCATTTCCACGACTTTCGCGAAAATCGCGAGCGCCTCGAAGTCCGGAAGCCGCGACATTGGCTTCTCCTCTTAGATAATTTTTGGAAACAATGAGTTTCAATAGTTTCTATTTATGCACCACCCGGGAGCGCATATCCATAGCCCATCGACATTCAACACAGGCGCTCACGGAGGCCTCCCATGACCAAGTCACTCACAGGCAAAGTTGCTCTCGTCACCGGCGGATCGCGCGGCATCGGCGCGGCCAGCGCCAAGGCGCTCGCGGAAGAAGGCGCGGCCGTCGCCATCAGCTATTCGGCATCGCCCGACAAGGCCGAAGCGGTCGTTCGCGACCTGAAGGCGAAGGGCGTCGAGGCCAGGGCCTACCGGGCCGATCAGGCCAACACCGCCGAGGTTGAACAACTGGTCCGCGATGTCGCAAAGGATTTTGGCCGCCTCGACATCCTGGTGAACAACGCCGCCGTTGCGGTGATGGGTCCGCTCGATGACGCGAATAACGCCGCGGCTTTCGATCGTCAGTATGCGATCAATCTCGACGGCGTCGTCACCGCGATCCGCACCGCGTCGAAGCTGATCAGCGACGGCGGGCGCATCATCACCATCGGGTCGGGCATCGCCACCCGCGCGACCTTCCCCGGCATGGCCGACTACGCCGCCACCAAGGCGGCCATTGTCGGCTACGCGAAGGGCGCGGCGCGCGATCTCGGCCCGCGCGGCATCACCGTCAACGTGCTGCAGCCCGGCTCGATCAACACCGACATGAACCCCGAGAATGGCGAGTTCGCGGAGGCCCAGCGCGTTCAGCACGCCCTGCAGCGTTACGGCACGCCGGAAGAAATCGCCGCCGGCGTGGTCTTCCTCGCCAGCCCCGGCGCCTCGTTCGTGACCGGCACGGTGCTCAATGTCGATGGCGGCTTCGGCGCCTGATCCGGATCACTCACGCCGGACGCGACTCGCGTCCGGCAACCCTCTCCAGCACATTTCAATCAAGGAACATCCCATGATCGAACTTCGCCCCTTCAACACGCTCGGCAGCGCCGATCACGGCTGGCTCAAGGCGAAGCACCACTTCTCCTTCGGCAATCACTACGACCCGGACAACATGAATCACGGCAGCCTGCGCGTCTGGAACGACGACGAGATCGCGCCGAACACAGGCTTCCCCGCGCATCCCCATGCCAACATGGAAATCATCACTTTCGTTCGCGAAGGCGCGATCACCCATCAGGATTCGCTCGGCAACAAGGGCCGCACCGAAGCCGGCGATGTGCAGGTGATGAGCGCGGGCTCCGGCATCCGCCACTCGGAATACAACCTCGAGCCGGTGACCACCAAGATCTTCCAGATCTGGATCGAGCCGACGCAACAGGGCGGTCAACCATGCTGGGGTGCGAAGCCTTTTCCGAAAGCTGACCGCTCCGGAAAGTTCGTCACCATCGCCAGCGGCCACAAGGCCGACAGCGATGCACTGCCGATCCGCGCCGATGCGCGCGTGCTGGCGACCACGCTGAAGGCCGGCGAGACCGCCGAATATGCGCTTGGCGAAGATCGTTACGGCTATCTGGTGCCTGCCAGCGGCAGCATCGAGGTCAATGGCGTGCGCGCGAACACCCGCGACGGCGTTGCCGTTCAGGAAGAAGCCTCGGTGAAGATCACCGCGCTGGAAGACACCGAACTCGTTCTCGTGGATGCGGCGTAGCCGCGTCCACTCCCGTCCATCCAACCTGCAAATTCAAAGGAGGCCATCATGGCCAAGGTTCTCGTTCTTTACTATTCCGCCTACGGACACATCGAAGCGATGGCGAACGCTGTCGCGGAAGGCGCCCGCGAAGCCGGCGCGACCGTCGACGTCAAGCGCGTGCCTGAACTGGTGCCGCCCGACGTCGCCAAGGCGTCCTACTACAAGGTCGATCAGGCCGCTCCGGTCGCCAAGATCGAGGATCTGGCGAACTACGACGCGATCATCGTCGGCACCGGGACCCGCTTCGGCCGCATCTCATCGCAGATGGCGAACTTCCTCGATCAGGCCGGCGGCCTGTGGGCCAAGGGCGCACTGCACGGCAAGGTTGGCGGTGCATTCACCTCCAGTGCCACCCAGCACGGCGGCCAGGAGACCACGCTGTTCTCGATCATCACCAACCTGCTGCACTTCGGCATGGTGATCGTCGGCCTCAATTACGGTTTTGCCGGCCAGATGGGCGTCAAGGAGGTCACCGGCGGCGCACCGTATGGCGCAACCACGATCACCGATGGCGACGGCAGCCGCCAGCCGAGCGCGAACGAACTCGCCGGCGCGCGCTATCAGGGCAAGACCATCGCCGAAACAGCAAAGAAGCTGCACGGCTAAGGACAAATGGCGGCGCTGACAACAGCGCCGCCATTTCCTTTCAGGATTTCCGGCCATGCAGGACGCTCTGTATCTGTTTCATATCGTTCGCGGCCCGCTACGGAGTCTCGCGCGGGACTGGATGTGCCGCGGCCTCCGCCGCTCGGCCTTCGGGGAGAGTGCCGGTCTGGATCGCTACTGCCTGTCATGCGACGCATCTACGACCAATGACGGTCGCGCAATTGCCATGGGAAACGGTTAAGTTCCCCTCGCCGGGTTTCGTTCAGTCTGTTTCACGTTACGGGAGCTACAGGTCATGCCGACAATTACAACCAAAGACGGCGTCGAGATTTTCTACAAGGACTGGGGCTCCGGTCAGCCCATCGTGTTCAGCCATGGCTGGCCGCTCTCGGCGGACGACTGGGATGCCCAGATGGTGTTCTTCCTCCACAAGGGTTTTCGCGTCATCGCCCATGACCGGCGCGGACATGGACGTTCCGCCCAGGTGGCCGACGGCCATGACATGGATCATTACGCGGACGATCTCGCGGCACTGACCGCGCATCTCGACCTGAAGAATGCCGTGCATGTCGGTCACTCCACCGGCGGCGGTGAAGTGGTGCATTACATCGCGCGCCACGGCGAGAACCGCGTCGCCAAGGCGGCGATCATCGCGGCCGTGCCGCCGCTGATGGTGAAGACAGAGGCTAATCCCGGCGGCCTGCCGAAAGAGGTGTTCGACGGACTGCAGGCGCAGACCGCCACCAACCGTGCGCAGTTCTATCGCGATCTGCCTGCGGGCCCGTTCTATGGCTACAACCGGCCCGGCGCCAAGCCGTCCGAAGGCATCATCCAGAACTGGTGGCGTCAGGGCATGATGGGCAGCGCCAAGGCGCACTACGACGGCATCGTCGCGTTTTCGCAAACCGATTTCACCGAAGACCTGAAGAAGATCAATGTGCCCGTTCTGGTGATGCACGGCGACGACGACCAGATCGTGCCTTACGCCGATTCAGGACCGCTGAGCGCGAAGCTGCTGAAGAACGGCATTCTGAAAACCTACAAGGGTTTTCCGCATGGCATGCCCACGACCGAAGCCGAAACCATCAACGCCGACCTGCTCGCCTTCATCAAGGGCTGAGACTTAAGCGAACCCCAACACGAAAAAGGCCCGCACATCGAGCGGGCCTTCTTTACGTCTGCGGACCGGACTTACGACGCCTTCTGCAACGCGCTCACATCATTGACCGCCTTGTTCAGATGGACATGGGTGTCCACATGGTCGATCCATGCGACCGGCACGAAGTGATGCTTCCCGTCGGGCGAACTGGCCTTCGTCAGCTTGATCTTGTCGGTACCTTCCAGATGATCGACCTTGCCGATGTTCTTTCCGGCGGAATCGATCACGTCCATATGTTCCTTGATCTTCGATACGTCTGCCATGCGGGCCTCCATTTGCTGCGCCCTGACAACGGCGCACTGCCCAGTTGGTTCGGCATTTCAGGTCAGGCATTTTTGCCGCATGACGGAACCCGCACCCTGCCAGACGGTTGTCGGTCCATCATTTGCGGAGAACATCACAATGGACAAGGATCGGATCACAGGCGCGGCGAAGGATGCCGCAGGCAAGGTCGAAAGCGCATTCGACCGCGCGACCGGTGACGCGGCGGCCGAGGCATCGGGCCGCGCGCGTGAAGCCGCCGGAACCGTGCAAAATCTCTATGGACAGGCGAAGGACACGGCACGCGACCTCGGCGACGCCGCGAGCGAATACGCCAAGGACGCGATGGAGGCCGGCAGCGATATATACCGTGGCGGCACCAAGGCCATGGCAGCGACCGTTCGCGAACAACCGCTGGGCTCGCTTCTGATTGCCGGTGCGGCCGGCTTCGCGCTGGCCTTGATGCTGAACCGGCAGCCTCGCCGGCGGCGGCTTCGTGACTATTATTGACCGCAATAGTCGGGCCGACAGCCGGTTATCCACATGCATGCGCGGAATGAGAATCGTTCCGCGCACAGGTGCGCGTTGTTTTCGTCGCCGAGCGGCATGCGCATTGTTTCCCCCACGACATTCTGGATAGTCTCGCCGCATCGTTTCTGAATTTTATCGTGGGCGGGGATTGCAGATGTTCAGGTGGACTGGATTGGCAGCGATGGCCGTTGCCGGATCAATGATCGCGATGTCGAGCGCCGGCGCAGGCTCTTGGGACGAAGGCATGAAGGCGTTCGCGCGGAAGGAATATGCCGCCGCGGCGAAACTGTTTCGTCCCCTTGCGGAAAAGGGCAATGCCGTCGCGCAATACCGGATCGCGATGATGCACAAGATGGGCCTTGGCGTCTCAAAGGACCGCAAGCAAGCCGAGAAATGGAGCCGGCTCGCCGCCAAACAGGGCAACGCCGATGCGCAGGTGTTGCTGGGCAGTCTGTACTACAAGGGCGACGGCAAAGAAGCCGACGACATCGCGAAAGCGTATATGTGGTACGACATCGCCGCGGCACAGGGAAATGACGAGGCCAAAAAAGAACTTGTCACTGTTTCAAGCGAACTCACCCCGCAGCAGGTTGCCGCCGCACAAGCTAAAGCACAGGCCTGCAAATCGTCCGGCTATCAGCGGTGCGATTGATCTATTTGCCAAGGTGGCGGCGGACTGCGGCGACCGACGGGCCAACCTCATTGATCGCGGCAGCAAGATCGTCCGGCGACACGCTGAGGCGATAGGCCCAGTATCCGGTGGAGGCGTCATCCGTCGTGTCGATCACCGGTGCGGGACGCGCACCGAGATTCGACGACAGCACGGACGCGACTGTCACAAGGCGGAGCATGCCGCATCTTAGCACGAGCGGGCTGCTCCGGCACGCCACAGGGCGTCTCAGCGTTAACAAATCCGAAACACCGCCGCGAACCGCCCGCGCCGCATTTTGCAGCCGATAGCGGCCGGAATTGTTGTAGTCTCCGGCAAATCCCGGCTTCGGAGACAGACATTGGCGCAGCCGTTCATCGTTTCCATTCCTCACAAACTCGGCAAGGACGAAGCCACCCGCCGCCTGAAAGCCGGATTGGGCAGCGTTCGCTCGGACTACGGAAAAATTTTCCAGATCAATGAGGAAATCTGGAGTGGTGATCGGCTCGCCTTTCGCCTCACCGCGCTCAGGCAGCAGGTCGGCGGAACCGTCGATGTGGCGGATGATCACGTCAGACTGGAAGTCATGCTGCCCTGGCTGCTCGCCGGCCTTGCGCACGGAATTCAGGCCACGATCCGCGCGCGCGCGACACGCATGCTGGACAAGAAAACCACGGACGTGTGAGGCGCGCAAAAAATCCCGGCGTCGCCGCCGGGATTGTAATACATCAACTCGCGAAAGCTGAATGAGAAAGCCACTCAGCCGCTGCTGGCTGTCAGCTTCAGCCATGTCGTATGGACGTCCTGCTTCATCTGCCCCCACTCGCTGGCCGCAACATCCCAGTTCACGATCTGCCGCGATGAACCAGCCGACGGGCCACTCGCCACCGTCGACGTTGCCATCGAATCATGAACGTAGACAAAGCCGATGGTCAGCAGGCAGCCGAGCACCATTCCAAAAAACGTTCGCATGGGATCGTCCTCCGGCACAGACAACGCGGAGCGACTCTGAAAGTTCCTCGTAAGAAAGTCCGCCATACCTAGCGACCGGCGGCCGTTCCGTTGAGAAAAAATTCAATCAGTTCGCCTGCGGATTCCACATCCGGTAGACTAGCGAGACGCGATAGGCCTCATTCACAATCCGGTGCGAACTGCCGCTACTGGCAAAACTGTTGGTGGTCAGGTTTCCAATTGTTCCGCCGAATCCCGCGCTGCCAATCGGGGCATGGTTCCAGACATAGGTGTCGCGAAGGTATTCGCCACGAACGAAGAAATTGTCCGAAGCCTTGAACTCCGCACCCACGCCCACCGAACTGCCGAGAATCTGCTCAAGATCAAATCTCCTGGTCACTGTCGCAGCCCCGACCAGCGGAGAACTCGGCGGCGATATCACCATGCCTCCGGCCGACGCACCGATGCTGCCGGCGACTTCGCCATACGCCCATCCGCTGGATGCAAAGACCGACAGTTGCGGGGTTACGACGAAGCCGGCCTGAAAGCGGATGTGGTTCTTGCTTTCGATGGAAAGATCTCCGGCCAATCCAAAACCGAGACACGCGGTGGACGGCGCGAAGAAGTAGCACCTTTGATCGCGGCCGCCATCGCCCCCGAATGTACCGGGGCTTTTCTTTCTGGTCAGCCGGTCGAGCGAGTCCAGCTCCAGGTCTGCTTCGATACCGAGCCAGAAACGATTCAATTGGGCGCGGTAACCGATCAAAACATGACCGCCTGTGCTATCCAGGGTGCGCGCCAGATCAAACAGGCTCGAGGAAACCGTGTTTGTATTCGCATCGAAGAAAGACAACCTGCCAGCATCAACCGCCCGGATTCGGTAGTTGTTTTGCGTGACGCCGCCACCGGCGTAGAAACCGGCCCAGGTGTTGGCATAAAGCTCAGGCGCCGTCGTGAACTGGGCAAGATCGAGAAGTGGGCCGTTGGCAGACAGACCACTCGGATCGAAACGATAGATCAGCGAGCCGCGAATCGTTTCATTGGTGATATTCGCCTTTCCACCCGGCACGCTCATCGACAGGAAGTTTCCACTGACCGTTGCCTGAACAGAAGCGGGGGCAGTATCCAGACTGTATCTGTCCTGCAAATACTCCAGCCGGGCGACAATATTCGGGGTGACTTTGGCCTGAACACCGCCACCGAATGATGTGCCGACCAGGAGCTTGTTGGGGGCTATCGAATTCGCTGACGTGATGACAGGCGCTCCCGGCGAGGCAGCAAGGTCGAACCCAACATGGGTGCCAACATCCTTGCTGCGCGCGAAGGCCGCGCCGCCGCTCACGAAACCCATCAGATTTGGTGAAATCTCAAAACCGGCAATCGCGCGCAAATGACCCAGCGTATCCACATAGCCGAAGGCGCTCGGCTGGCCGCAAATGAAGTTGCCGGTTGTTCCAACGCCACAAGCTCCGCCTTCCGGACCGAAGGGGAAATTCCACTGCGATCGTGCGCCGAACGTATAATCGCCCTCGACACCGAAAAGCGCGCGGTCGAACTGCACAAGATAGCCGCCGAGCACATGGCCCTTGTTGGTGTAGTCTTGGGTCTGGAGCTTGTAGTTGTCGGTTACGGGTCCGCCGAAATTCCCAAGCAGAAACGCAGTCCCGGGACCTGGATGGTCGATCCTGCTTCTTTCACGGCCGTAACCGGCACCGATGTAAAAGCCGGCCCATGATGGCGCCACGGCAACGGGCGGCGCGGGAACAGGTTGCGCAGCCATGGCATCGCGCGCCGCCGAGTTCTGAACCACCGCCGCACGCTCTTCAAATGATGATGGACGGTCGGCCGTCTGCGCCGATACCAGTGTCGCCGGCGAGGCAAGCACGACGGCTGCCGCGGCAAGAGCGCTCATTTTCCCGAACATGAATCCCCCCAAAATCCCCGGAGGGAACCTTAGGGACGCCGGCAAAGGCCTACAATGAATATCGGTCGCCGAAGGAAATGCGACGCAACGCCTGTGTCTCGGACACTACATGGCTGCGCGGATTGAGAAGAAATGGTGGTGGAAGCAGTCACCCGCGAACCGGTCTCCGACGCAATTCCCTGCCAACAGGGAAAAATACAGGGAATTTTGCAATTCCAGGGCACCAAGAGCCAGTTTCTGTGCAAGAAACTGCTGTGCCGCAGCGACTTATCCGAAGATTCCCTACGCAAATTAATAGGGAAAAGACGTGAGATAACAGGGATCGCAAATCCCAGAACAGGGAAATTCAATTCGACGATGGTAAGCGTCCATTTCTTGCACGCTTGTTTGCTGTAAGCGTCGATTGATTGCACACTTGTCGTGAGGTTCGCGAACCCGATCTGTTCTCATCCTCGATTTGCAAATGAAGGAGAACGAGATGGCGGATCAGAACTGGCCGTGGAGACGTCAGGGCGAGGACTTCTGGCGGGCAC
>JACDJB010000996.1_pt1 | contig 24327 bp, 15 predicted proteins | sample 7454121 | NCBI WGS metagenome assembly JACDJB01 (sample SAMN14253290, study PRJNA609438) | sludge metagenome | isolation source: sludge after 25d culture with pyrite | collected 2018-12-20
CTCCTGCATATACAACTTGATTTTCAACTTGATTGCTACAATCAACTTCAGTGACGATAGCCAAACAGTCCTTTCTCCTTAATCCGCAGAAACACCCCCTCAGGCACATACTGCGCCAATCTCGGATTACCCGACTCAATTAACTGTGTAATAAACTCGGTAGTTATACCTGTGTCATTGGATGAAATTGTTTTCAGTATCAGAATCTTTCCGGTAAGATTGAGATATTGCCACAACAGCCGGATATCAGCCGGGAAGTGAGCATCCTCAGGATAAATGATTTCCCCGGTATCGGGGTTAAGGGAAGGATAGAGGTACACCTTTACATTCTCCGCGAACAAAGCGCCCATCATCTGGAGAATACCCCCGCGCAGGTCGGTGTAGCTGGTATGGTCAAGTACCTTGTCGAATGTAGGCAAGCCCATCACGATGCGTAGCTTGATGATGCGAAACTGTCCGAAATAACGCACCAGCTCGAAGTATCGCTGGAAACGGGAGACCATTACACTTTGTCCCATGAGGTTGAGCAGATCGACCCGGTGGAGAAAATCCTGTTCGTCTACTTCTTCACTCCGCATCAGGTAGTTCAGCGAAATCTCACAAAAAGCAATTGTGTTTTCAGGCGTATAATCCTCATCCCGTTTAAAAACCTGCAAACTGTCCTCGATGAATTTCATACCCAGGTTGGTGATAGGGCGAAAGTACCCCCTGGTCAGCAGGATGTTCTTCTTGTACAGCATCTCCCCCGGCTGTATGACCCGCCCCGTTTTATCGAACATAATGGCCGGAGTCATGTTGTTTTTTACCAGCATCAGGTTGAGGATGCGGTTATCCACCTTGTTCATATCCGGACCTTCGGTATGAATGTAATCAATTTCCAGCCGGTCGGTATCTAAGTTATCCAGTAAACTGAGGAGAATGTTAACCGGATTTTCACACCCGAATAGTCCCCCGTAGATCAGGTTGATTCCTAAAGTTCCGAGCGTATATTGTTGTAATAGAGTGTCGTTCTCAAGTAACTTAATATGAACCAGCACTAAATTGGGGTGGTAGCGGTCGCTCCCTTCAGCCATGATGCCCAGCCAGCCGTTTCCCTGATTGGTTTTAGAAAAGTTAATGGTTTCAACCGTATTAGCAAAAGCGAAGAATTTTTGCTGATTTTTCTTGTCTAAAATTTTAATCAGTTCATCGTATTCATACTGCACCATTTTGCGCAGCCGTTCTTCCGCCACGTATCGCGAGGGTTGTCCTTCGTTGTAAAAATAATCGCTGAACAGCTTATCGTATGCCGAAACCGTTTTTGCTACCGTATTCGAAGCCCCGCCGGCCTGAAACAGATGTCGCGCCGTTTCCTGTCCGCCGCCAATTTCAGCAACAGTGCCGTAGTATTTACTTTCGATGTTTATCTTGACTGCTTTTTCTTTGGTGCTGAGAAGTTTCATACGATTATTTGTCTGTTAATTTATTTGAGCCAGATTAAACTGACAATATAACAACTAGTTCCGGAATTTGTTTGTGTAACAGTAAATACATCAAAAGACCGTAAAATATTTTTTGCCTGAAAAAATATTTATCTTTGCGTCACAATTACACTAATTAAATTATGACTACACTTGAATTTGTTGGGGCGACAGCCTCTTTGCTGTCTATATTGAATCAGTTTCCACAGGCTATCAAGGTGTTTCGTACCAAAGATACACATAGTATATCTTTGCTTATGTACTGTATTGTTGTAGTCTGCATTTCCATGTGGCTGGTTTATGGATTGATGCTCAAAGATGGTCCTCTTATATGGGCGAATGCCATCTCATTAATACCCATCGTTTACATTTTCATTATGAAAGTGAGTAATACGATAAGAAAGATAGATAAGTTTACAATCTGAGGCTAAACTCTGAAATCAAAACGCTCAGACCTGTTTTTTTCATAAATATCGCGGTCGAAAGAGTAATAACGGGCAGGTTTATGAGAAACGCCTGTCTGAATTTCATCTAACTGTATGAGATAAGGCATCTTGTTGATTTTCCTTCTGAAATTTCTTTTATCATAAGTTGTGTCGAATACAACTTCATAAACATTTTGCATTTGGGTAAGTGTGAATTTTTCCGGTAGTAATTCGAAGATTAAGGGTTCGTGTAAAAGATCGTAACGAAGTTTTTTCAATGCTTCATCAAATATCTCGTTGTGATCAAACATGAGTTGACTGATTTCATAGGCATTTATCCATTTGGCTACATCAATCAATTTAGAATTGTCAATACTGGCAATGTTAATTAAGGAATAGAAACCAACAGTCAAAACACGTTCATCTAAAAGCCTTGGTTTTACCCATTCAAAATCCTGTGGCCTTCTTCTTAGCCGGTCAGGAGCACTAAAAATCCAGAACTGTTTTACGAAAATACCTTCTAACCCGGTTTGTTCTTTTAGAATTCGTGCTGCAGTAGCATTGATATCTTCATCTCTTCGAACGTGGTTTCCTGGTAATTTCCACTCTTCAATAATTTCGTCATTATATGGTACTTGTTCCTTGCGGACTAGTACGGAAAGCTCGTTTTCATAGTAGCCAAAAATTACACAATCGACTGAAATAGTAGCTAGAATCTCGTTTCTCCTCATGAAATTTATAATTAGATTTCTAAAATGTGTTTCTTAAAATGACACAAAGATAGTTATTGTTATGTTACAACACAAGAAAAAGTGTCTTTTTAACACATTGCTCAATTTGCTAATATACAATAATTTAGTATTGTTTAAAGGATGCTTAGTGTGAAAAATACACATAAAGTATTTGGATGCTAAAAAAAAACCTATATATTTGCACCATGATACTTATTGTTTAAATGACACTTATAAGTACAGGTTGAATCTTAAATCAAATAATTGATATGAACAAAGCACGTGTTATCAGGCTTATGATTTTTCTTTGCGCGTTTGTCTTGTTTTCCTGTTCAGAGAAGCAATATGACACGATAGATGAGAAGCTGGAATCTTTGCTTGAAGAAATGACCCTAGAAGAAAAAGTAGGGCAGATGGCCCAGATAACCTTGGATGTTATTGGTAAGGGTGGTAGTCGTTATAATAGCTACGAACCTTTTTTGATCGATACAGTAATGCTTCGTAAAGCGATATTGGAATATCATGTAGGTTCAATATTGAATACCACAAATAATTATGCACTTACTCCTGTTAAATGGAATAAAATAATTAGTTTTATTCAGCAGATTGCCATGGAGGAGTCCAGAATGAAAATCCCGGTTGTTTATGGGATTGATGCAATCCATGGTGTTACTTATACTGACGGAGCTACTATTTTCCCTCAACAAATAACGCTTGCAGCAACATTTAACCCGGTTCATGCTTACAATATGGCCAGGATAACTGCTTATGAAACCAGAGCCAGCGGGATTCCCTGGAATTTTTCTCCTGTATTGGATCTTGGGGCGGATCCTCGTTTCTCCAGACAATTTGAAGGTTTCGGAGAAGATCCTTACCTGATTGAGATAATGGGTGAGCAAATGATTCTGGGTTATGAAGGAATAACCGATAGCATTAGTAGTCCATATAAAGTAGCAACTTGTGTAAAACACTTTTTAGGCTACTCCGTTCCTGCTTCCGGAAAAGATCGTACACCGGCATATATTCCAGAGAACATGTTGCGTGAATATCATTTGGAACCATTTAAAAAAGTAATTGATGCAGGGACGGAATCAGTAATGATTAATTCCGGAATCATCAATGGTATATCTTCGCATGCAAGTTACGAGCTAATAACAAAAATCCTCAAAGAAGAGCTTGGATTTAAAGGAGTTGTAGTAACCGATTGGATGGACATTATTAACCTGCATACCCGTGATAAAATTGCTGTTGATAATAAAGAGGCTGTTAAACTGGCTGTTAATGCCGGAATTGATATGTCTATGATACCTTATGAGTTTGAACAATTTTGTCAGGATTTGGTTGCTTTAGTGAAAGAAGGAGAAGTGAAGGAAAGCAGAATTGATGATGCTGTGAGGAGAATTCTCAGCATGAAAATGAAATTGGGGCTGTGGGAAAATCCTGTTACAAAAATTGAAGACTATCCTGAATTTGCGTCGGAAACATCAGTAAAGGAAGCGTATGAGGCGGCTGCAGAGGCAATTACATTGTTGAAAAATGAATATAAGATTTTGCCTTTATCAAAATCGGTTAAGGTTCTCGTTACGGGGCCCAATGCAAATAGCATGAGGGCATTGAACGGTGGATGGACGTATTCCTGGCAGGGAGAAAAAGCTGACCGATATGCACAACAATACAATACTATTCTTGAAGCCATTCAGCATAAAATTGGTGGGATAAACGTACAATATGTTCCGGGTGTAAGTTATGTGGAGACTGGGAATTATTATGAAGATAAGGATGACCGTTTTAGCGAAGCTGTGCAGCAAGCTAAAAAAGCCGACGTTGTGATTCTTTGTCTAGGAGAAAATAGTTATACTGAAAAACCGGGTGATTTGAATGATCTGACACTTAGTCACAATCAATTGAATTTAGCAAAAGAGGTTGCCAAATCAGGAAAGCCTGTTATTCTGGTACTGAATGAGGGGCGCCCTCGCTGCATAAGAGAAATAGAACCATCGATGGCGGCAGTTGTTCAGACATACCTTCCCGGAAATTATGGAGGAGATGCTTTGGCCGATATCTTGTTCGGAGATGTGAATCCTTCAGGCAAGTTGCCTTATACCTATCCTTCTTATCCGAACTCATTGGTTACTTATTACCATAAACCTGCCGAAGAACAAAAAAGAGCAGAAGGAGCATACGTCTATGAGTCAGACTATAACCCACAATATGAATTTGGTTACGGACTTAGCTATACAGATTTTGAATACAGTAACTTAAGAGTGTCTTCAAAGACGATTTCCGGCAACAAACCGGTTGAGATATTTGTTGATATAGCTAATACCGGTTCGCTTTCAGGAAAAGAAGTTGTGATGTTGTACACCTCGGATTTGTATGCGAGTATTACTCCTGATGTTAAACGCTTAAGACGATTTACTAAAATTGAATTAGAACCCGGGGAGAAAAAAACGGTCAGGTTTGAATTGAATGCGCGGGACCTTGCTTTTGTAACACCGGATGGGAAATGGATCACGGAGCCGGGTGAGTTTGAAATTAAAACCGGATCACTGAAACAAGTAATAAAGTATAAGTAATTAACCAAATAAATTATAATCAATGAAAATCACGAAAAACAAACAAAAAACCGGGGCAATAACATCGGACGGCAAATACTTGTTGCGGTTTGCTCTGATTCTACTGTTGGTTGTTCCTATGGGCTTGTCAGCTCAGAAAATTACGCTGACCGGAGTTGTGGTTGATACTGCTAACGATCCCATTATTGGTGCAAACATTCTGATAAAAGGGACCGCTTCAGGAACCATTACCGACTTCAATGGAGCTTTTTCGATAGACGTTGCAGTCAGTGATGTCCTCGTGGTTAGCTATATTGGAATGATTCCGCAGGAAATAGCTGTGGGAAACTCCAGAAATATCAGGGTGGTGTTGACTGAAGATACCAGAACACTTGAAGAGGTGGTTGTCATAGGTTATGGAACACAAAAGAAGAAAGACCTGACAACAGCTGTTTCATCTGTTTCGGGAGAAGAAATTGCAGAGCGACCCATTATTTCTGCTGCACAGGCATTGCAAGGTAAAGCTGCCGGAGTACAGGTTATTCAACCCTCTGGAAAACCCGGGGCGGGATTGTCTATCCGTGTCCGTGGATCAACTTCAATCAGCTCGAGCAATGAGCCTCTATATGTCGTTGACGGGACGCCCACGAACGATATCAGTAACCTGAACCCTTCGGATATTGAAAATATGTCGATTTTGAAGGATGCATCTTCTGCCGCTATTTACGGTTCGCGGGCGGCCAACGGGGTGGTGCTGATTACAACGAAAAGAGGATCCAAAGGAGAATCTCAAATCAGTTTGAATTCCTATTTTGGATTTTCGAAAGTAGGTAAGACTTTATCGACTCTGAATACGACCCAGTATTATGATCTGATGGATGAAATCTATGGAGAAGGATATGTTGATCGCACCAATACCAATTTTACGGATTGGAATCAAGAAATTTTCGGTACTGGATATCAGCAGAATTATCAACTGACTTTCAGCGGAGCTACCGACAAAACAAATTATTTTGTTTCCGGAGGATATCAAAAAGAGGAAGGAATCATCTCTCCAGCCTGGTATGACCGTTTGTCGTTCCGTACCAACCTGGATACCGAAATAAAAAGCTGGTTACATCTCTCATCCAACCTGAACGTGACGCGTACTAAACGTCGTGACGCAACTGATAACACGTCCTCGGGACGTGGTGGTATTATTCTCAGCGTATTGAATACGCCGCCTTTCCTCGAAATCTGGGATCCGGCACATCCCGGCCAATATGCGGTGAATCCCTTTCAGCCTTCATGGGAAAACCCGGTGGCGCAGGCTTCATCTTATAATATGAATAATGATTACCGCTTGATGGGAAATGTGGCCATGACCATCGACTTTACTAAGGAATTGAAATTCAAATCTTCTTTCTCTGCCGATTTTACTTCCCACCAGTGGGATTCGTTTATCGATCCGGTAAAAACCGGATACGGACGCCAGAATAACGGATTGGGAGAAGCGGCACGGGATACTTATCTGACCTGGCTCACCGAACATTTGCTTACTTATGATAAAAGCTGGGGTAAACATACTGTATCGGCATTGGCAGGTATGACTGCACAGGAATATCATCATGAAAACTCTTATCAGGCAGTGAAAGATTTTGTAAAAGGTGTACAGAATAACAAGGAGTATATGACCCTGAACTGGGCCAACCAGATTACAGCTTCGACCACAAGCGCTGATGAATGGGCGTTGGTTTCCGGATTAGCACGCTTTCACTACAACTGGGATAGTCGTTATTTAGCAACAGCCAATTTACGGGTTGATGCATCCTCCAAACTTCATCCAAATCACAGGACGGGTATCTTTCCTTCTTTCTCTGCAGGATGGAGAATTTCGGCAGAAGACTTCTGGGGGGGGCTGGCTGATGTGGCCAATGATATGAAATTACGCATTGGTTGGGGAAAGAACGGTAATCAGGAAGGGCTGTCGTCTTATTCGTATTACAACCTGAATTATGTGCAGAAAATCACAGAAACGGGTTCGGGACCTTCAATCAAACCGGTGAGTACGATGGGGAATCCGGACCTGACATGGGAAACTACCACTCAAACGAATGCAGGGATTGATTTGAGTCTTTTTAATTCCAGAATTGTCCTCGCTCTGGACGCCTATTATAAAAAGACAACGGATCTTATTCGCATTGTATATCTCCCGGAAACCGTAGGCAGAAATCCTGTTAGAAATTCCGGAGAGATTGAGAATAAGGGACTTGAGTTTCAGCTTACAACAAGAAACCTCACGGGAGTATTTAAATGGGATACTGACTTTAATATGTCATTTAACACGAATCAAACCATGAATTTTGACTTCAATAAACCAACCTTCCAGGGATTTGTCGAATCAAATGGTCAAACAGCAACGATTCTGAAAGGTGGTTATCCCCTGGGTACTTTCTACGGATATATTGCCGATGGCGTTGACTCTGAAACCGGAAACATGATTTATCGTGATCTGAATAAGAATAATATTTTAGATGCTGGCGACCGCACTGTAATTGGGAATCCGCATCCAAAGTTTATTTACGGGATGACAAATACATTGAGTTATAAAGGGTTTACACTCAACTTCTTTTTCCAGGGAACTTACGGTAATGATATTTACAATGCTTCGCGTATTGATACCGAAGGGATGTTTGACACTAAAAATCAGTCGGTTCGTGTGCTGAATCGTTGGCAGCGTCCCGGGATGATAACCACGATTCCGAAAGCTTCTTCTGAAGGAGATACGCAGAATGTACTTACTTCAACCCGGTTTATTGAGGATGGATCTTACCTGCGTCTCAAAACATTGACGCTTTCATATAATTTTGATAAAAAACTATTGGGAAGTCAAAAAATTATCAGCAATGTAAACATCTATGCAACCGCAACTAATTTATTTACTCTGACAAATTATTCCGGCTATGATCCGGAAGTGAACTATGCCGGAAACAGTGGTACCGTGCTTGGAATTGACTATGGTACTTATCCGCAAAGCAAGTCTGTTATTTTTGGTTTAAACGTTAACTTTTAAAACATGAGACTCATGAAAACTAAAATACTAAATCTATTATGCTCAGGAATTTTATTCTTAACGTTTGTATCCTGTGAAGATTTCCTGACAAGAGCTCCCATCTCCGATGTCACTGATGAGATGTTGGGTATTGACCCTGACGCGAACAGTGACTCCGTGAAATATAACAGTGTGGAGCTGGCAGAGGCTATCCTCTCATCGGCTTACAGGAGTTTCCAGACAGAGTATTATCAACTCGACCGTTACATCATCGGCGATGCTCAGTCGGATAACTGCTACTCCGGAGAACCAAAAGCCCAGACTGTGCAAATCGATCAGTTCTCTATTGATGCTAATAACGGTAATGTTCGCCGTGACTGGAGTTATATGTACAGCCAGATTTCCGGAGCAAACTCTATTATTCAGTGGGTTCCGTTGAATAGTGATCCTAATCTTACTGAAATAAGAAAGAAAGAGATTGTGGGAGAAGCCAGTTTTATACGGGCAGTCGCATATTTTAACCTGGTGAGATTGTACGGAGATGTACCTCTGGTGTTGAAAGAAATTCCCACACTCTCGAATGATAATCTTGAAGAAGTGTATCCTTTGTTATATCCGGCCCGTCAACCTGCTGATTCAGTATATGCTCAGATCATCAAAGATCTTGAGTATGCCACGGTTAATTGTAAAGATTATTCGGCTAATAAGTTTGTCATAACCAAACCGCTGGCGCATGCCGTGCTGGCAGAAGTATATGCAACAAAAGGTGCCCCGGATAATGTTGACTGGACAAAGGTTAGATTTCATGCGTCTATTGTAACCTCTAATGTAAATTATGATTTGATGCCGGCTTTTGATGATTTATGGGCTGCTGCTGCCGATGAGTCAGGAAATAAAAATGAACATTGTAAGGAATCCCTGTTTGAAGTGGATTGTAACAGTTGGGCTACCATAGGCAATTGGTCGTACCAGATGTTTATGGGAACCGATTGGAAAAAGTTTAATACTCCGAGTAAGGATATTGAAAAAGCTTTCAACGACGCTGGTGATACGAGACGTAAACAGGCAAGTATTCTCTATCAGGATGTTACAGGAAAATGGTCGGATCAGGTATGGCCTGCCAGCGCTTATCCTTTCATTTACAAGCAAAGGGTCAACGAAAAGGGAAATATTATCCTATGGCGACTTGCCTCTACAATTTTGTTACAGGCTGAGGCTGAAAACGAACTGGACAATCTTGAACCTGCCAAAAACCTGTTGAAGAAAGTCCGCAACAGAGCGGGATTGGGTAATCCTGTTTCAACCACCAAAGAACAACTTCGTTTGGAAATTGAAAAGGAACGCCGGCTGGAGCTGGCTTTTGAAGGCTATCGTTGGTTTGACCTGGTACGTACGGGTCGAGCTATTCAGGTGATGCAGTCATGCACAGATGTTCAAAGTACCTATGCTGTCAGGCTGACTGAAAACAGGTTGATTTGGCCGATACCGCAAACAGAGCTCGACCAGAATGATTTATTGATTCAGAATCCGGGTTATTAATTTAATGCTAATAAATTGATGTTATGAAGAATATATTTAATAAATCAATATTGGGACTACTGGCTGTATTGTTGCTGGTTTCATGCCGACAGGAAGAACTCAGGGTGCGTTTCCCTGCCTCTATGCCTGTTTTCGACAGCATTTCCGTTGCTGAAAGTGCGATCGTTTACGGAGATTCAATCAGTCTGAGTCTTGGAGTTTCCGATCCGCTGACACCGCTTTCTACGCTGGAAATAAAAGTGGTGGTGAACGATGAGATCATAGCTTCCGAAAGTATTCGGACAAAAGGATACAGCGCTGCTTATACCCAGCGGTACGGGGTGCCTTTTGTCGCTCACATGCCCGATGGAGCCGAAGTGGAAGTACATGTTTCTTCCATCAACATTGAGGGAACGAAAAAAGACACTGTTATTTTTAATACCGTTGCTTCGCGTCCGCCGATACCCACTATATTTATGGTAACCAATACTTCAACAGTGGAATTGAAGTTAGTGGATGCAGGAAATTACATCTATGAAGCGACAGGTCTGACTTTTGGAAATGAAATCAGTTTCAGGTTAGTGACGAAAGTTGACCGGTTTAAGAAGCCTGACTGGAAAAATGCGGAAAACATTGCTTTTGGATGGGTAAACAATGGTTTGGGATTGGTGTACCCTGTTATTGAAGGAACCTCTGTTAAAAGTATTACCGGCGAAATGATTACGCTGTCCGACCCTACACTCGTCGGGTTCAATAAAGTCACCCTTGACCTGTATAACTTCACTGTCAAAGGCGATGGCGATAAACTGGTGCCGGCAACTTCAATGGATGTTTCAACATTTGGAACCGTTGAATTATCTTCAACCAATAACCTGAATGTTACAACCAAGGAAAACTGGAAAAAGGGACAAATGTATCTTGGTAAAGGAACGGTGATGACTTTCTCCGGAATTACTGATTTGTCGAACAGCCTGACTCCTGATTTCTTTGATGTGAAAACTGCAACGACTGCTGAGTTTCTGGGAGAAACCGGTATTTATACGGTATATTATTTACCCAGACTTAATTATTTGTGGGTTGAACAACCGACAGCAGTTTATCCGGATGCCTTGTGGTTGTGTGGCGTAGGTTTCGGCCCGCACAAAACTCCGCATGAAAAATCTTCTTCGTGGAACTGGAATACGCCGCTTGAATATAAATATTGTCGTAAAGTAGCTGATGGTGTGTATGAAGCTGTTTTTTATGCTGAACATGTAATTGACGCTGTACCAACGGCAGAATCGTGGCGACTGACCTTCAGTGCTAAGTTCTTCCACCAGCGTAACTGGGGCGGGGAGGAAGATGCGCGGACTTATACGATGCCAAACAGTTTACTGTTTGCTCCAACCGATTCGGATACAGGAAACTTTGTTGGCACAGCCGACTTTGCGGCTGTGCCCGGAGTGTATCGGTTCACAATTAATACGAAGACCAAAACGACTTCTTTTGTGAAAATAAACTAACGTTAACGTAGCAGAAAATCTTTCCGGTAAATAATTGCCGGGAAGATTCCTGCTCAATTCTTACAGAAATGTTCCATAAAATAGCCATATTGTTGTTGTCTGCCATTATTATCTTCAGTTGTAAAGACCCTGTGATTATAGAACCGGAACCGGAACCTGTTGACTCAATAGGTGATGTAAATGTATGGCTTACTTCCGGCAATGAAGTCTTTTTGATGAAACGCCAGTCCTCAGTCGATTTCTCAAGAGAACTGGGTGATTTCACGATTGTTCTGGATACCGCGGTTACTCACCAGGAAATGGATGGCTTCGGGGCTGCCCTGACCGGGTCCTCGGCATACCTGATTAAGCAAATGCACTCTGCCGACCGGGATAAATTGCTGAAAGACCTATTCGATCCAGAGCAGGGGATAGGTCTGAATTACCTGCGCATTACCATTGGGTCTTCCGATTTTTCCATTGGAACCTACAGCTATTGTGATAATCCGGATATCAACAGTTTCGGGATTCCCCAGCGCGACAGAGATGATTTGCTCCCCGTACTGCGGATGATTCTGGCGATTAATCCTTCAATCAAGATACTGGCAAGCCCCTGGAGCGCACCGGCCTGGATGAAACAAAATAACAGCATGTACGGAGGAAGTCTGAAGGGCACCCCTTTATATAACGATTTTGCCGAATATTTTGTACGCTATATCAAGGCTTTTGAGTCAGAAGGGATTAGTGTTGACGCCATTACCATACAAAATGAACCGATGCATGAAACAGGCGGTTATCCGACCATGAAAATGTTGTGGGAAGAACAAAATACGATTATCAGGGATTACCTGGGACCTAAATTCGTTGAGCATAATATAAAGACGAAAATTATTATCTGGGATCATAATTTTGACATGGCTTATTATCCCATTAATATTCTCAACGATCCTCTGACGCGTCAATATGTGGCAGGAACCGGGTGGCACGGGTATGGTGGTGATGCTTCTGCCATTGATGTAGTGCAAGCGCTACATCCTGATAAGGACGTTTATTTCACAGAACAATCAGGAGGGGGCTGGAATACCGATACCCGCATGGGGAATATGTTCTGGTATATGAAAAACTTCCTGATGGCGTCGGTAAACCGAGGTTCGAAAAATTTTATCATGTGGAACTTGGCGTTGAATCCCCAGAACGGTCCGACAACTACCACCGGAGGATGTCAAAACTGCCGGGGCGTGGTAACTGTTAAACCAGATGGTACTTATACCAGAAATGAAGAGTATTACTTGCTGGGACATTTCTCTAAATTTGTCCGGCTGGGTGCGAAAAGAATTAAAAACAGCGCCACAAATCTGCCTGATGGAATGACACTCTCTTCTTTTATGAACACCGACGGATCTAAAGTCGTCGTTGTCATTAACCGGAGTGGTGCCAGAAAGCAATATAACATCCGGTGCGGAGCCCGTAAGTTTCTATACAATCAACTGGATGAATCGGTTGTAAGCTTTTACTTTAAATAAAATAACATGAAGAGAACCATGAAACAATTCTTGATTTTACTTTTTACACTGATTTTTATGGGGTGCAATTCCGGAAAAGGAACGGTACAAGTATGGTCGTCATTGCCTGATACCGGTCAACTTCTGGTGAGTTCTTCCATCCCTTCGGAAATGTCCGGAGACGAGGTGAAATACATCGTGGAGATATTTCCTGAACAAACCTGCCAAACGGTATTGGGGGTGGGTGCAGCCCTTACGCACTCGTCTGCGTATGTTTTTCATCATTTTCTGGACTCTTTGAGACGCGACTCATTGTTCCGTGTGTTATTTACGCCAGAAGGCATCGGGATAAATTATACCCGTTTGTGCGTTGGCGCTTCCGATTTTTCTTTCAATCTATTCAGTTATAGTGAGAAAGAAGATTTTACGCTCGGTAATTTCTCCATTGCAGAAGATTATAAGGATGTAATACCCATGCTGAAAGAGATTCTCAGCATCAATCCGGACCTGCAGATTATGGCATCCCCCTGGAGTCCCCCGGGCTGGATGAAAACTTCCGGGAGCATGGTGGGAGGTAAATTACGCCCTGGTTGTTATGATGTTTATGCCGAATATCTGATTAAATACCTGCAGGCCTATCAGCAGGAAGGGATTGAAATTCACACCATGACTGTCCAGAATGAACCGGAATACGGAACCGCCGCTTATCCTTGCATGGATATGACAGCGGATGAACAAAAGTTGTTTATACGCGATCATTTAGGCCCTAAATTGTCGGCATCCGGCCTGAAAACTAAAATCGTCTTGTTTGACCACAATTGTGATAATCCGGATTATCCCATTAGCATTATGAATGACTCAATAGCCAGAAGCTATGTGGATGGCTCCGGTTTTCATCTTTATAAGGGAGAAATTTCTGCTTTGTGTAAGGTGAAGGAGGCGCACCCTGATAAGAACCTTTATTTTACAGAACAGTCGGGAGGAGGATGGGCGCCTGATTTCGATCAGAATGTACGTTGGTACGTTGGAGAACTTTTTGCCGGTGCCATGAATTGCTGGAGTAAAAATGCTCTGCTATGGAATCTTGCCCTCGATGAAAACGATGGTCCCAAGAATTTTGGCTGCCAGAATTGCTGGGGAGTTGTACAGGTCAGTTCAAAAGGTAAGGTAAAACAGAATGCGGAATACTATGCAATCGGTCATTATGGCAAGGTGGTACAACCCAATGCGGTACGACTTGTATCGGCAGGTGAAGCACTGAAAGGAGTCGCCTTCCGTAATCCTGATGGTAGTTTTGTTTATTTGGCTGTGTATCATGGAAAAGAAACAGGGAATGTCCGGCTGAAATGTGCAGAAACCATGTTTGATTATACCTTCAGGCCCGGCGAGGTGGTGTCTTTCAAATGGGAATAAATTTCTTTTATCTCAATTAATATAAATCTTTTAAAATTAGTAGTATGAAAAAAGTTTTTACTTTCGTAATCGCCTTATTAGGCTTGTTTATGGTGCAGCCAGTAGCTGCGTTGACGTATAACGTCACGGTTCCGGCAGGTACGAATGCCTGTTATATTGTAGGAGGAATGAATGGTTGGAGTTTTAATACTCCAATGATAAAAGTCGATGCGACTCATTACACGATTGATTTGCCTAATGCAAAAGAAACTGATGAGTATAAGTATTGGTCGGGTCCGGACTGGAAATATGAAGAAGCTGATGCCCAGGGACAAAAGCTGGAAACAAACAGAACCTGGCAACAAAATGATGTTGTTGCAAATTGGCTGGAAGTTTTCCAACTGGACGAAAGAGATGTTACCATTGAAGTGTTAGCTCCGGCTGAGGTAAAAGTATTATACATCGTAGGAGCTTTTAATGGTTGGGCCAGTCCGTCAGAAGTATCTAAAATGGATTTCGTATCGGAGGATGTAAACGGAAAGATATTCTCGAAAACGGTACATAGTTTAGATGCTTTCAATATGGAGTTTAAATTTTGTGCCGGACCGGCATGGTCATACGAGCAGACTGATCCGTCGACAAATTACAAGTATGGTACAACGGAAAACTCAACCGCCGTTGTGGTAAATGCTTTCAAAGCCATCTTCGATCCGGATAAAACAGGAACTATTAACATTACGGCCACTGTACCCGCAGGTACCGACAGTGTGTGGATCATGGGAGACTTCCTGGGTTGGAACATGGGCAATGCAATGAAAGCAACGAAAAATCAGGATGGAACGTTCTCTTTTGCTATCCCAATGGTAATGAGTATCGAATACCGGTTGTATAACAAACCGGACTGGGGATATCCGGAGGTGGGAGAAGCCGATCCTGCAAAGGAATTACCAAATCGTTCAGCAGTATATCCTGCCGATGCTAATACCAATATCACCGTATGGGGTTGGTTGAAAAACATTTCAGGACTGCCGTTGATTAATTTTGACGAGTATAAAGTCTATTCGAAAGATAGCAGAGTCGTCGTGGAAGGAGTAAAATCGGCAGTAAGGGTATTTGATATGAGCGGAAGAATGATTGAATCACAGATTATAAATGGCACATTCTCTTCCCGCAATTTATCTTCCGGTCTGTATATTCTCCGGGTTGACGATGCTGTAACAAAAATCGCCGTACAATAAATAGCACACAAGCAGGCTTTAATAACCAGGGGCGTTCAGAATTTCTGAATGCCCCTTTTTCTGATTTCCGGTGACAGGAGTTTTGCGTGTTTAGGGGTCGATATGAACTGAAAATGCAATTTTTTATGTAAGTTTGCATGTCTCTTTGATAAATACTGTTATGAGAAAACTCATTGTCTTAACTGGCGCCGGCATGTCGGCCGAAAGCGGCATCTCAACTTTCAGGGATTCCGGTGGTTTGTGGGAAAAGTATAAGATCGAGGATGTTGCCACGCCCGAAGCTTTTCACGCGAATCCGCAATTGGTGCATCATTTTTACAATTTGCGCAGAAAGCAGTTGCTCGATGCTAAGCCAAACATGGGGCATTATGAATTAGTGAAGTTGGAGAACGATTTTGATGTGAGGATTATCACCCAGAACGTGGATAACCTGCATGAAAGAGCCGGTAGTCTGCATGTGCAGCACTTGCACGGTGAGTTGATGAAAATGCGTTCGACCGGTCCGGGGCAAGAGGTTTACGATGTTACGCCCGACAAAGTGGAGTTTGAACCAGGTGATTTATGTCCGAAAGGTTACCCGCTTCGACCCCACATTGTGTGGTTTGGCGAAATGGTGCCGGAGTATGAATATGCATCGCAAGTCGTATCATTAGCAGATGTCGTGCTGATTGTCGGCACCTCCATGCAGGTCTATCCCGCTGCCGGTTTGTTGCATCATGCCCCGGCTGATGTGCCTGTCTATCTCGTTGACCCGAAAGATGTAGCAGTATCACGACCGAATGTGCAACACATCAAACTGGGAGCAACGGAGGGGATTAAGAGGTTTAGTGAGATGGTGAAGAACATCTAACGTCAAAAGTCTAATGAATAAAGACTTGATAAATTTTAAATTGATTTAATTCAAAAAAATTGCCTTCTAGCATTAACATATTATTCATTAGACATTAGACTATTAATAAGAATATGACGCGAAATCAGCATACAATTCCTTTCAATCAATTAAAAACCACCTTTTCAGGTGATTTATACACCGACAATATTCATTTGTCAATTTACGCCACGGATGCATCACCTTATCGGCAATTGCCACTGGCGGTTGCTTATCCGAAAGATGCGAATGATATAAAGGAACTGATACGTTTTGTACGGAAGCAAAAAGTCAGTTTGATTCCGCGGACGGCAGGAACGTCACTGGCCGGACAGGTAGTTGGTGAAGGCATGATAGTGGATGTGTCCCGGTACATGAGCGGTATCATCGAACTGAATATCGAAGAAAAATGGGTGAAAGTTCAACCGGGTGTGATTTTAGATGAGCTGAACAAGTTTTTGGCGCCACACGGATTGTTTTTCGGACCGGAGACTTCCACGTCGAATCGCTGCATGATAGGCGGAATGGTGGGGAATAATGCCTGCGGAGCACATTCGTTGATTTACGGTAGCACGCGTGACCACCTTCTTAGTGTAAAAGTATTGCTTAGCGATGGTAGTGAAGTGGTCTTTGAATCTGTTTCTATCGGAGAATTTGAGGAGAAATGTATGGGTGACAAACTCGAAAATCAGATTTACCGTCAGTTAAAAGAGATACTTTCCAATCCGGAGAACCAGCAGGAAATCAGAGAGCAGTACCCCGATAAACAACTTCGTCGCCGTAATACCGGCTACGCAATTGATATATTGCTTGATTCGGCACCTTTTACGCCCGATGCTCCGGACTTGAATGTGGCTAAGTTAATTGCCGGGTCGGAAGGTACTCTGGCCTTTATCACCGAAATAAAACTGAATCTGGTGTCACTTCCGCCTAAAATCAAAGGCGTGATGGCGGCACATTTCGAAACACTGGAAGATGCTCTGGAAGCCAATCTGATTGCGTTGGAATTTAAGCCGGGAGCAGTGGAGATGATGGACAGAACCATCCTGGAATTGACGAAAGATAATATTAGCCAGCAACCCAACCGCTTTTTCTTGTCCGGTAATCCTGAAGCCATCCTGATTATTGAGTTTGCACGAGAAACCAAGGAGGAGATCGAAGATATTTGTCAGCAGATGGAAGCTAAACTGCGGGCACGTGACCTCGGCTTCCATTACCCGGTTATCTGGGGAAAAGACATCAACCGAATCTGGAATCTACGCAAATCTGGACTGGGTGTGCTTTCTAACATGAAGGGAGATGCCAAACCGGTGAGTCTGATTGAAGATACGGCTGTTCCGGTGCACAATCTTTCAGCTTATATTGCTGAGTTCAAACAACTGTTGGCAAGTTACCGGCTTTCCTGTGTGTATCATGCCCATGTAGGAACCGGTGAGTTACACTTGCGACCGGTGCTGAACCTGAAACTCAAAGAAGATGTGAAAATCTTCCGGGAACTCGGGACTAAAGTTGCTTTGCTGGTAAAAAAGTACAAAGGTTCGCTGAGCGGGGAACATGGCGATGGTCGCCTGCGTGGTGAATTTATCCCATTGATGGTCGGCAAAAAAAATTACGAACTGCTCAAACAAATTAAGCAAACCTGGGATTCTGACAATATCTTTAATCCCGGAAAGATTACCGGTACGCCCCCGATGGATACCTCCCTGCGGTATGAACCGGGACTGCCGACACGCGAGATAGAAACCATTTTCAATTTTAGTTCCGAAATGGGTTACATGCGGGCGGTCGAGAAATGCAATGGCTCGGGTGATTGCCGTAAAACGGAGATCACGGGTGGACTGATGTGTCCGAGTTACATGGCTTCGCGCGATGAACAGCAAACAACCCGTGCCCGAGCGAATATCTTGCGGGAATATCTGACTCATTCTACCAAACAGAACCCGTTCGACCACGAAGAAATTTACAAAGTGCTCGATCTGTGCCTTTCCTGTAAAGGATGTAAATCCGAATGTCCTTCGAATGTGGACATGGCCAAACTGAAAGCGGAGTTTCTGCAACATTACCACGATGCTAACGGAGTCCCCTTGCGTACGAAACTGATTGCCAATATTAATGGTCTCAACAAGATAGGTTCGAAATTACCTGCGTTGACCAATTTCATTTTAGATAAAACTGTCTTGCCTTCGTTGCTGGGCTTTACGCCGGAAAGAAAACTGCCTTTGCTCGCCAATCAAACTTTCAGCAGTTGGTATAAAAAGCATTATCCGGTTTTAGTGAAATCGGCCAAACTGAAAAAAGGGAAGAAGGTCTATTTATTTAATGATGAATTTACCAATCATTACGATGTAGAACTGGGTCAGAAAACCGTGAAGTTGCTGGTTGCGCTTGGTTATGAAGTTATTATTCCCGAACATGTTGAAAGTGGCCGGGCTTTCATTTCAAAAGGATTAATCCGGAAAGCAAAAAAAATAGCTGAAAAGAATGTACGTTTGCTGAAAGATGTTGTATCGAAAAAAACACCTCTGGTCGGAATTGAACCTTCATCCATTCTTTCTTTCCGGGATGAATATCCGGATTTGGTGGAAGCCTCTTTGCGTCACGAAGCCAGACAATTAGCCGGTCATACTTTCTTAATCGATGAGTTTATCGTGCAGGAGTTCAAAGCAGGCAGCATTGATGCAGCCTCTTTTCATGAAGAGGAAAAGAACATCAGTCTGCATTGCCACTGTCATCAGAAAGCCATTGCTTCTTCTCAATCGACATTGGATATGCTTTCTATCCCTAAAAATTATCATGTCACCGAAATACCTTCGGGCTGTTGCGGTATGGCCGGGTCCTTCGGGTACGAAAAAGAACATTACGAACTCTCGCAGCAAATCGGGGAATTGGTGTTGTTCAAACAGGTCGAACAACTACCCGGTAATACGCTGGTGGTGGCGCAGGGCACCAGTTGTCGCTCGCAGATAAAGGACGGGACCAAAAGGGAGGCATTGCATCCTGTGGAGGTGTTGTATGGGGCGTTGAGGAAATAGGGATGCAGAGCAGGAAGTGATGAGCAGATAAGATTATTGTGATTTTGCGTGAAAAAATTGATGTTTTGCTTGTCGTAGATTTTGGACAATATGAAAAAGCAAATAAATTTGCGTGTTGTTTTGAGGCAGTAAACGATATTATAATTATCTGTAAGTAAAATACCTATGACAATGAATCAGGAAACCGCCATTAAAATTTTTAACGAGAAACATATTCGTACGATTTGGGATGAAGAACAGGAAAAGTGGTACTTCTCAATTGTGGATGTAATTGAGGTGTTAACAGATACTGATCGTCCCCGAAAATACTGGAATGATTTAAAAAAGAAGTTGATAATAGAAGGCAGTGAACTGTCCGATAAATTCGGACAGTTGAAAATGAATGCTTCTGATGGGAAAATGCGTTTAACTGATGTCGCTGACACTGAACAACTCTTTCGTTTGATTCAGTCCATTCCTTCTCCTAAAGCAGAACCTTTTAAACTTTGGATTGCTCAGGTTGCACGGGAGCGTTTAGATCAGATTCAGGATCCTGAATTGTCCATAGAACAGGCAATGCAGGATTATAAACGTTTAGGCTATTCAGATTCATGGATTAACCAACGGTTAAAGAGTATTGAAATCAGAAAGGAATTAACAGATGAATGGAAATCCAGGGGACTTGAAGAGGGATTCCATTTTGCAACCTTAACGGATATTATTTATAAAACCTGGGCAGATAAGACAGCAAAAGAATACAAAAAATTCAAGGGATTGAAAAAAGAAAACTTGCGTGACAACATGACCAACACAGAATTGGTGTTAAATATGTTAGCAGAACTTTCGACAAAAAAGATTTCAGAGTCCTCCAATCCTGAAACAATGGATGAACATGCTCAGGTTGCCAAACAAGGTGGTGAGGTCGCCCGTAATGCCCGCGAAGAACTTGAAACCAAAACGGGTCAGAAAGTTATTTCTCCTGTAAATGCTAAAAAAGGTTTGTTGAAGGGGGATAAATAAATTCTATTTTTTTTTCTTCTTCCTTTTCTTCCTCAACCACAAATAATACCCTGTAATCGGCAGACTTGCCCCGATTAACCCACTGATAAAAGTGAGTATCTTCGACCAGAAGCCCCAGAAGTTGCCGACATGCAGTGAATAAGTCCAGCCCCAGATTTTGGAGACTTTATCCTGATCTTTGTAAAGGGTGATGTTGGTTATTGTTCCCGTTTGTTTGTCGAAGTCGTACTTGTCTGTCGCACGTGAGGTCGGTGCGTTTTTTTGATGTACCACTGCTGAACCATCCTGTATGCGGACATATTTGAAATTCGGGTTTTGCTGCTTCAGCTCATCGGCAACGGACTGCCAGATCTCGATATTAACCTTTTGGGGTTCTTTTTTCTCTCCTCTGCCACCTCTTTCTCTCGTGTTTTCCTGCGGAACTTCTGCCCCGAAGAGTCTGAAAACGCCGTTTCGGTACCATTCGAACGACCACATCAAACCGGTTACTGCTCCCACGAATAAAATCAGGAAAGCATAAGCGCCCAACACACTGTGCAAATCGTACATCAGTCGGCGGAAACCTTTTTTGCCTTGTATGGTGAAACTTCTTTTCTTCAGTTTTTTCGGAAACCAGATGATGACACCTGTGATCAGGATAAATACAAAGATCAGGGTGGATATGCCGACGGAGTATTTACCCCAGGTGCGGGTGTCGTCGAACAACCAGCGGTGCAGCGACATCACCACGAAAAACGGACTTTCCCGATAGCTGAAAACATCCATCACTTCTCCCGTGTATTGGTTTACGTACGCAGTCACGCGGAAACCTTCTGCTAATCCCATCGCGTAGGTACGTCCGGCATCGGCATTGATCCTGACATCCTTAACCCGGTTGTCGGTCAGCTGACTGTTAACCATCGGAACCAATTGTTCCAACGGAATGGGTTGTGCTGTAGTTGTTTTTACAAAATACCGTTCCGGATGCGCCCATTCCTGTAACTCATCCTGAAAAACCAGGATAGAACCGCTGAGGCAGACAATAACGAGGATGATGCCGACCGGGATGGACAGCCATTTGTGGATTAGAAAGAAGAATTTACGCATGATAATTTTTTAGGAAAGTTCCGACAACTGATTCTCACCAGATGCCGGAACAGCTTGCTAAACAAAAATTACTAACAAAATATATAAGGGCTAATTATATTTCAAAACCGATACGACAACACGGCTGCTACATTCAGCGGATCAATCTGGTTGATGTAACCTCCTCTGTAATAAGAGTTATATCCGATGGCATTGAAGATGTTGTTCGCGAACACACGACCGGTAAACTTCTCGTAGGTGTAAGCTAGTTGCAAGTTGACTGTCGTGTAGGCCGGCATCTCAAATGGTTTCACTCCTGCCGGCGTTCCATGTCCGTCGGGTGTCAGACTGAATTCATTTACCGGACGTTCTCCAACATAATAGGTTCCCAGTCCGATCGACAAGCCTTTCAAAGCACTTTTGCCGATGGTGTAGTAAATCCAGCCGTTGGCCGTATGGTCGGGTGCATTCATCGGTGAAGAACCATTCACATACGAGGGACTGTTTTCGTAACGGGCATTCAGCCATGCATAACCAAGCATCACCTGCAGATTGGGCAATGGACGGCCATTCAGTTCTACCTCGACACCATTTCGCAATAAATCTCCGGCTTTGATGAAGTATCCGGTTACGGTATTTGTTCCGGGTACATATTCCGTATTGGAGAGGTTCTCAGTTACGATGTCAAAATAAGTCAGGTTGAAACGGAGGCGGTTGTTCAGCCAATCGGATTTGATGCCGACTTCGACTTGTCTGGTTTCAGAAGGACCAATTTCTGCCCCGTTCGACATCTTGTTGGAAGCAGAACGCAGGTTGGTCGTGGTGGTATAAGAACCGAACAGGTTGATGTTTTCGATGGGTGAAATCATTACCCCGGCCATCGGGTTCCAGGCTGAACCGGTAGTCGGTCCGGCGCTGGTAGCGTCGATGCTGCTTCCGTAGCTGTAACGCAAACCGAGAATAGCTTTCAGGTATTTGTTGATGGTCATTACTTCCTGTAACAACAAGCCGTAACTTGAGCTGCGTGATTCAATCGGGTTGGCTGCTGTCAGCGCGACATTTTTCGTGAACTTATTCGGTATGATGGACTGAAACACATCTATGGTATCAACGACTACCGTATTATAAGCCGTGGTCGATAAATCGGTAAATTTATAATCAAATCCTACCTGGAATGTATGCTTCACTGGTCCGGTCATGACATCCCTTCCCACGAAGTCAAGCTGAAATACCGAGTTGGCGTCATCGCGCAAAGAACGCGAAACCGAACGGCGACGCATGTTGTATTGTCCCGGATAAGCATTCAGCAGGGTAGCCATAGAAGTTGAAGTATTGTCAAGCTGATAGTTGGATGCAAACCAAGAAGCCCTTAAACTGTATTTCTCTGAAAGCTGACGCACGAAACGCGCCGCGTAAGTAGTGGTAATGTTGTTGGCATTGTCCGATTCAAACCCTAAGAATTTATCGTAGGGCATCTCGTACAAAGCATTCACCGAGTCCGGACCCAGGTTTACGGTACTGGTGTAGGGCGTACGGTTATCGTTCAGGTAATCCATTTCCAGTACAATCATCGTTTTGGAATTCGGCTGCCAGGCCAGCGATGGATTCAGATAAACACGGTCGAAATTGATTACCGGACGGTAATTATCGGCACGTTCGAAAGCCCCATTGACCCTGAATGCGATTGTTTTCTCACGGTTCAGCACTGTCTGCAAATCGAAAGTGGGACGAAAATAGCCCCAGCTTCCGGCACGCAGCGAAACATCCCCGGTGTTGATGAACTTGGGTGTTTTGGTTACCACGTTAATCACGCCGCCCGGACTACCCAAATCGTTCCCGATACCCTGTGTGATGGCAGCAGAACCTTTGATGACCTGTACACTTTCGACACCCTGCATTTCTGTGAGTGCCGAAGCAGTACGGAAATCAGAGTCGAGACGTACCCCGTTTTTTACGATCGGTACTCCCCGGTATCCGCGGGTTGATAAACTCTCGCGTACTCCGCCATAAGAACCGAACAAAGTTATGCCGGGCACGTTGCGTACTGCTTCTGTTACGGTCAGTACTCCCAGTTCGGTCAGGGCTTTCTCGGAAATAACAGAGATACTCTGAATTTGCTCCGAAGGTCGCAAAGGCATGCGGGTAATAGCATCCAGTTTCTCCGGCTGTTTGTGGCGTTCCCCGAATACCTCCACATCTTTCAGGTGGGTGTTGGGAATCATTTGCATTATCAATTGATCTTCTTTGTTCTTTTTCGGATCAATCTTTTGAATGCAGGGTTCGTGACCGATGAAATTAGCGACCAAAGTCAGCTCACGATCATTAGGAACCGGAAGCGTAAAGCTCCCTTCATTGTCCGTCGTTACACCCGTTTTGAGTTCCTGCACCATCACCGTGGCGGCAATCAGCGGATTGCCATCTGTATCGATGATTTTACCTTTGATGGTTAGTGCGGTAATATTGAGACTTATGAATAAGCAGGTAACGATTAAAAATGTAGCTATGAATTTTTGCATTGTAATATAGTTTATGAATTACGCTGCAAAATTCGGGGAAAAAGTAAAGCAAAAAAATCACTAATTATAATGATTTTTTGTAAAAGGGTATAGCTTGTTTTGGGTAGAAGGGGGTTGCTTCGTCACTCACTACGTTCGCTCCTCGCAATGACGGTGCGTTGATTAGGGCCATATATACGTCGCTGTTGGTTTTGCGGACTAATTGAGTGATTTACAGCGACGGGTTTGAAGGCCAATTACGCTCAACCAAAACCTTATTCCCAACCTTATTTTCTAACTAAACTACCTTAGTAGCAGAGATTTGGGTTATATTTCCTCTGACCTTATTACCTTATTTTGATTGATAGGGTTTTTAATAAGGTTAGGTATGGTGTGGGTATTTATTTGCTACTACTAAGGTAGTTTAGTTAGAAAATAAGGTTAATAAATAAGGTTGATAGCGGAGTGAAGGATCTGTTATTTAACTTAAATTTTATGAAGTATGTAATCATTCCAATTTTTCGTTCAAAAACAG
>JACDJB010000998.1_pt1 | contig 24305 bp, 19 predicted proteins | sample 7454121 | NCBI WGS metagenome assembly JACDJB01 (sample SAMN14253290, study PRJNA609438) | sludge metagenome | isolation source: sludge after 25d culture with pyrite | collected 2018-12-20
GAGTGTTTGTTTTAATGTAATTTGTCGTATATTTCACAAAATCATTTATTTTGATAAAACTTTGATAAAAGTTTGATGAAACTTTGTGAGATTTTTATTGAAAAACTTTCTTTATCTTCGGCAGCAAGAAATTACAGAACATTTTTATTTTATATCATTTTTTAAACTTTTATTATGGATAAAATATCATGTTTGCTGCTGGCAATAACCATTTCATCTTCGATTACCGGACAGGTACAGTTAACTAAGGAGAGGAACGCCTATCGCGCCTCCGATCAGCTCATCAAACAACAGGTTGAATTCAAAGATCCCGGAAGTTCCGGCAAGAACCTGATCTGGGACTTTCGCATGTTGCAACCGGTAAATGAGGAATATCCTCTGAAGTATTTCATTCCCGACAGCACCCGCATGGATACGGTTTGCGGCATGGAGCATCATACCCGGTACTATTACTGTCAAAAACGTGATAGCGTATGGGCAACCGGTTTCGAGAATGCCACCACGCTGATGGAATACCATGTTCCCGAACTAAGAATGAAATTTCCGTTTAGTTATGGCGATACCCTGTTCAGTTGTTTTGAAGGTGATGGAGAATATTCCCGCAGGCTTAAACTGCATGTAAAAGGATACACCCGTGTGGAAGCGGATGCCGAAGGTGAATTACTGTTACCGGATTTCGAAACGGTAAAGAATGCCTTGAGGGTTCGTACTTTACGTTATTATACCCAAACCGGCAAAGACAGTACCGAGATGATGCTGGATACTTATTCCTGGTATGCCGATGGTATCCGTTACCCGGTTTTCGAGAGCATCAAGACGGATATTATCAAACGGAAAAGGAACAGCAATGGCAGCGAAAGCGTACGTGACACAACCATTTTCACCACTTCGTTTTATTACTCACCGGTACTGCAAACTTCACAGGTACAAACCGACCCTGTACCAGAAGAGCCAGAAGAAGTAACAGGCGCTGCTGCTGTATTTACCGAAGCTAAACTGTTACCCAACCCGGTCGTGCAACAATTGCACATCCAGTACAAACTCGTACGCGATGCCCGTGTATGGTTTACCGTGCACACCAATGGAGGAATAGCCGTTTGCCAGACATCGCCTCAGGATTTGCCTGAAGGACATCATAACACGCTGATCAACATGGGTCATCTTACCACGGGTACTTACACGCTTTTTGTGCATGTGGATGATATGGTGTTGCAGCGGGTGGTGGTGAAGAAATAAAGGTTCTTAAACTATTTATCATTAGAATAAACTTACATTTATAGTTATGTTGCTTGTTTTTAGATCATATCCTCAGCAATTGCAGTTAATGGTTGGGTTTAATACTTACCTAGCTATTAAGAGGATTGTTAAACAGCAGGTTGAACTCAAAGACAGGAACATCAGTATAACAAATCACATAATCTTTCGCTGTAAATACCTTCTTTGCAATAGTTGTAAATTGGTTTTTGGATGTTTTTTATCTATGATATGTCGCAGGAAAAGACAATTTGTGGCATGTATTAAACGAAATAATTATAGAAATTAAATACAATGAAACGAATAATTATAAATATACTTTGTGTAATACTCTCTAGTATAAGCATATTTTCACAGGCTCATTGGGGGAAGGCAGTTCAGTTTCTTACGCCCAATGCGGAGATTTTAGGAAAGTACGGACAAGTTCCCGTAAGTTATTTTAATGGATTACCCCAAATCTCAATCCCAATTTCAACTTTTAAAGTTAATGGATATGAGTTGCCAATTTCACTGTCGTACTATGCAAGTGGAAATAAGCCAGATTCTCATCCTGGCTGGGTTGGGTTAGGTTGGAACTTGTCAGCAGGAGGGGCAATAACTAGGATTATAAATGGAATAAAGGATGAAATGACTGAAACAGAGAGGAGGTTTATCATTAATTCTGGAAACGGTTTTTCTACGAATCCTGGGTATTATTATAGAACTGATAGTGTTAATAGGACAAACTGGAGCAATAAAAATTACTTGTATTACATAAAGTCAATGAAAACAACATCTCGGTATCCATATGACACAGAGCCAGATGAGTTTGTTGTTAATGTTGCTGGTATAAGTGCGTCTTTCTTTCTGACAGGCAACAATACCGTGAAGATTAAATCAAAATCAAATGACAATTTCAAAATAAATGTATGTGTAAGCTCCCCCAAAAATAGTCAAATTTAAAAGTAGACAAAATAGTCAAACAATACACACCGAGCGATGCAAGTCTTCCATCAAATCTTCCACGTCCTCCAACCCTACCGAAAGCCGGATGGTCGTGTCGTGGATGTGCATCAGGGCTTTGGCTTCTTTGCTGTAGTTGCCATAGATGGTGGTGTAGGGGTGAAGGGCCAATGATTTGTTGTCGAACAGGTTGGTTGCCCTTTTAATCAGTTTTAATTTGTTGAGAAAGGCAAAGCAGGCGGCTTCCGATTCCAGATCGAAGGTGAGCATGGCGCCCGGGTTGGAGCCGAACTGACTTTTGCTCACGGCATAAAAAGGATTGCTTGCTAATCCCGGGTAATTTACGCATTGCACTGCCGGTAGTTCAGCTAATTGATGAGCCAGGGCTGCTGCCGTAGCCGATGCTTTTTGATAACGCAGTTGCAGTGTTTCGAGTCCCAGACTCTGCATGTAGGCGACCTGTGGGGTCATGTATGCTCCGAGGTTACGGTGTATCTCGCGTTTGAGTTTGAATGTGAAAGCATCGTGCCCTTTTTCTGAAGCCAGTTGTTTCAGTCTTTTCGAGTGATGCCAGTCGAATTTCCCATAGTCGAGAATGAGTCCTCCTACACTGGTGGCTCCCCCCGAAATGTATTTGGTGCTGGAAACCACTTCTATATCCACGCCAAAATCGCCGGCATTAAAATTACAAAAAGGAATAATCGTGGTATCGGCGATCAGCGGGATGTGTTTTTCTGCTGTCAGTCGGGATATCAGTCTTAAATCGGCGACTTCTAATTGTGGATTCGAGATAATCTCCAGAAAAACAGCGCAGGTGTTTTCGTCGATGTTTTTTTCAATATCCCGGATGTCGGTCAGGTCGCAAAAACGGGTTTCCACGCCAAATGCGGCCAGGGTTGAATCGAGTAAAGAGTAGGTGTTACCGAATAAATGTCTTGTTGTCACAATATTGCAGCCTGACCAGGCGATGCCTATCAGGACGTTGCTGATGGCCGCCATGCCGGAGTTTAGCGCTGTAACGCTGTGTGCACTGGTCAATGCTTTTATCTTGTTTTCGAAAGCCTGTACGGTTGGATTGGAAATGCGGGCGTACACAAAATCGTTGGTTTTGCCCGTGAAAGCCAATTCCATGGCCTCGGCCGAATCGAATTCGAAAGCTGCCGCGTTGTAAATCGGCACACTCAATGCCCCGTAAGGGTCTTTTTTGACCCCATCGGCATGGATGGCCTGTTTGTTAAAACCTGTTTTCTCTTCCATTTTTTACGGATAAAGGTTTTACATGCTGCACCGTGTGCAGTGGTTTCTACCGGAGTTTGGCGCCCAGTTTCTGCTCGAAATTCGAGAGCAGCTTTTTCATGATGGCGTCAGTCTGGTTGTCGGTAAGCGTTTTGGTTTCATCCTGAATGATGAAACTTACCGCGTAAGATTTCTTACCGGCTTCTAAGTTTTTTCCTTCGTATACGTCGAACAGATTTACTTTCTTCAGCAATTTACGTTCTGTTTCAAAGGCTGTTTTCTCGATGTCGGCAAAACTTATGTTTTTGTCGAGCAGCAAGGCCAGGTCGCGTTTTACTTCCGGGAATTTAGGAATGTCGGCAAACTGAATGTGGTGCCGTTTGATTTCTTTCAGGATGTTTTCCCAATATAAATCAGCATAATATACTTCCTGTTCGATGTCTGCTTTTTTCCTGATTTTCGAACCGACGATACCGTAGATAGCCAATTTCCTGCCCGATTGTGTTTGAATGGCAATGGCTTCACTCAATAAATCATCTTCAAATTCAACCAGGCTCAGTTTGGAGCGGTTTACGCCAACTCTTGCAAGGATATTTTCAACATAAGCCTTGAGTTCGTATACGCTGGTTTGGGCTTCGGCAACCGTCCAGGATGGAGCCTGTTTTTGACCCGTCAGCCAAATACCCAGGTGGAACTCTTCGTTATAAGCCGCCAGGGTTTCATCTTCTTTTTTGTTTTCAGCATGATACTGATAACAATTCCCGAATTCATATAATTTCAGGTCTGCATTCTTCCGGTTGATGTTGTAAGCAATGCTTTCGAGACCGCCGAACAACAGAGTTTGACGCATCACGTTCAAATCGCTGCTAAGCGGGTTCAGTATCTTCACGCTGTTTTCGGCAGGGAAGGAGATGAGTCCTTCGTAATATCCTCCTTTAGTCAGCGAGTTGTTCAGAATTTCATTGAAACCCTGAGCGGTGAGTTGTTCTGCAATCATGTTTTGCAGACGGTGACTGTCGGGTTTACTGCTATAACTCAGTGTCGAGGATAGCTTTTCGCCGATCTCAACATTGTTGTAGCCGTAAATTCTCAGGATGTCTTCTATCACATCCACATCCCGTTGTACATCCACGCGATAGGAAGGCACATGCAGCAAATAACCGTTTTCGTCTTTGCGTACGATTTTCATTTCCAGCGCCGTCAGTATCGTTTCAATATTTTCTTTTCCGATGGCTTTCCCAATCAATGAATTGATTTTTTGCAGGGAAATTTCCACTTCAAATGGTTTTACCTCCTGCGGATATACATCCACAATTTCGCTTGAGATTTCACCCCCAGCTACTTCCTGTATCAACAGGGCGCAACGTTTTAATACATAAATGGTATTGGCAGGGTCGCAACCTCTTTCGAAGCGGAAGGAAGCGTCGGTATTCAGCCCGTGTCTCCTGGCTGTTTTCCGGATGCTTACCGGGTTGAAATAGGCGCTTTCTAAAAATACATTCGTCGTGTTTTCGGTCACACCCGAATCCAGTCCGCCAAACACACCACCGATACACATCGGCTTTTCGGCATCACAAATCATCAAATCATCGGCGCTGAGTTTGCGTTCTGTTCCTTCCAGACTGATGAAAGGTGTGTTTTCAGACAGGGTGCGTACCCTTACCTTTTTTCCTCCTATTTTATCGGCATCGAAAGCATGCAGCGGCTGACCCATTTCATGCAGAACGTAATTGGTGATGTCTACAATATTATTAATAGGTCGCAACCCGATAATCTGTAACTTATCTTTCAGCCATTTGGGCGATTCGGTTACTTTTACATTTGAAATGGTAACCGCGGAGTAACGGGGACAAGCTTCCGGAGCCTCGACGCTAACCGGAATGCTGAGATTGGTGTTTTGTACGTTGAAATTGTCGACTACAGGCTTATTCAGTTTGATTTCCGGATTTCTGAATGAAAAATAAGCTGCCAGGTCACGTGCAACCCCGAAATGAGAAGCGGCATCGATGCGGTTGGGCGTTATATCGACTTCGATCAGATAATCATCTTCGATACCGTAATATTCTTTCGCCGGCATACCCACCGGGGCGTCTTCCGGTAATACGATGATACCGGCGTGACTGGTTCCCATCCCGATTTCATCTTCCGCACAAATCATCCCGAATGATTCAACGCCCCTGATTTTGGAACGTTTGATGGTAAAGCTATCTTCTCCGGCATACAGTACTGTGCCGATAGTGGCGAAAATTACTTTCTGACCGGCAGCCACATTGGGCGCCCCGCATACGACCTGTAGAGGTTCACCGGAACCAATGTTCACCGTGGTTACGTGCAAGTGGTCTGAATTTTCATGTTTGTCACAGGTCAGTACTTCTCCGATAACAAGCCCTTCCAAACCACCTTTGACAGTTTGAACTTTTTCAACACCTCCGACTTCCAATCCGATGGACGTCAGTATTTTGCCGGTTTCTTCTGCCGGAAGATCAATATTAATGTATTGCTTTAACCAATTATATGAAATATTCATGACGGGATGTGTTTTTTATTGACCGGCAAAGATAAGGAAATTAGCGGAAAAATGGAAACAGAAAGCGGAAAACTGTTGGCTGGATAACATGAAAAATTCACATAAAGTTTTGAAGTGTGCAAAAAATAATTATTTTTGCAGCCCACAATGTCTGATTCGTCGATAGTGTGTAGTGGAAAAATTTGTGTTTAAAGATTTAAAATTTAAAGGTTTAATTTGTCACTTTTGTGGTTTCTTAGTTTGTCTTTTGTGCCTTTTGTGGTTCTGAATGAATTAGGGAGCTGAAATATTAAAATCAAAATATCATGATAAAAGAAAATTTTATCCGTCTTTTTGAGGATGCTTTCCGTAAGTATTGGGACATGCCTGCATACAGTAATTACGGTGATAATATCACCTTGACTTATGCCGATGTGGCCAACCGGGTAGCCAAGTTGCACATCCTGTTTGAACAATGCAACATTCAGCCTTTTGATAAAATTGCGTTGATAGGCAGGAATAATGCCAATTGGGCGATTACCTATATCGCGTCGGTTACTTATGGAGCTGTTATCGTTCCGATTCTACAGGACTTTAATGCCAATGATGTACATCATATTACCAATCATTCTGAGTCTAAATTGCTTTTTACCAGTGATAATATATGGGAGAACCTGGAAGAAGAGAAATTGACCACGGTTAAGGCTGTTTTTTCACTCACCGATTTCAATTGCTTTACTATCATCGATAGAAAAGAAGAAGAACAGGATGATTTTGCACCGGTCATTGAGCGAAATCAGGTGAAACCGGAAGTTATCAATACCTTGTTCCGTTCGAAATATCCGCATGGTTTCCACAAAGACCATGTGCGCTATGTCGATAAGTCAAATGCAGAACTGGTATCAATTAACTACACGTCGGGTACAACCGGTTTCAGTAAGGGCGTAATGACCAGTGGAAATGCCCTGGCCGGCAATATTGTTTTTGCCATCGGGACCGGAATCATTCAGGAAGGATATAAAATTATTTCATTTTTACCTTTGGCGCATGCCTATGGTTGTGCTTTCGATTTTCTCACTGCAACCTGCCGGGGATGCCATGTGCATTTTATTGGTAAAGTGCCCTCGCCGAAAATTTTGCTGACAGCTTTTGCCGAAGTCAAACCGAATGTAATATTCCTTGTTCCGCTTATCATTGAGAAAATTTACAAGAAACAGATTCAACCATTGATTGCCAAGCCAACCATTCGCTGGGTGTTGAGACTTCCCTTCCTTGATCAAACGATTCTATCCACTATCCGTAAGAAATTGATACATGCCTTCGGGGGCGAGTTTGCCCAGTTGGTTTGCGGAGGCGCTCCTATGAATGCCGAGGTGGAGGAGTTTTTGCAGAAAATTAAATTCCCTTATACGGTAGGTTATGGCATGACCGAATGCGCTCCGTTAATCAGTTTTACTCCGGCCGATCAGTTCAAAGCAAAATCTGCCGGAGCTATCATTCCGCAGATGGAGGCTAAAGTCATGGATGCTGATCCGAATACGGGAATTGGCGAGATTTGCGTGAGAGGTGAGAACCTGATGAACGGTTATTTTAAAAACCAGGAAGCGACCGACAGCATTATTGATGACGAAGGTTGGTTACATACCGGCGATTTGGGAATGATAGAAGCAGATGGAACCATCTTTATTAGAGGCAGGAGTAAAAGTATGATTTTGGGTCCGAGCGGGCAGAATATCTATCCTGAAGAGATAGAAGCAAAATTGAATAACATGCCTTTTGTGATGGAAAGCCTCGTTGTCGAAAATAATGGTCGTTTGCATGCTTTGGTTTATCCCGATTATGAGGCCGTTGACCTCGAAAAGCTGGATCAAAAACAACTGGAAAAGGTGATGGAAGAAAACAGGACGGCATTGAATAGCATTGTAGCTTCCTATGAATCAATTGCCAAAATCCACTTATATCCCAATGAATTTGAGAAAACGCCGAAAAAAAGTATCAAAAGATATTTATATGCCACAGCTTTTAGTAAAGCGCAGGGCGTTGATAATCAGACTGTTGTGTGAATTGTGAAAAAAAGTTGAAAAAAAATAAAAAAAAACATTCAAAAAGTTTTTCCAATATCAAAAATAGATGTAATTTTGCATCGATTTTGAATTGCAAACTAATATGTCGAATTTTTTAAAAGATTTTTAAAATGAAAAAAGTAATTTTATTTTTTGCTGTTGCCGCAGTATTCGCTGCATGTGCACCTAAAGCTGCTGAAACTACAGAAGAAGCTGTTGATACTGTAGCTGTAGAAGAAGTAGTTGTTGACACTGCTGCTGTTGTTGATACAACTGTAGTTGAAGCTGCTGCTGAAACTCCTGCTCAACAGTAATTTTCGCTAAAAGAACAAAGGAAGTCCGTTATTTTAACGGACTTTTTTTGTTTTTACTGATTTCAGCGATTTTTTTGTATTTTTGCATTCCATTAAAAAATATCGACATGTTATTAAGAATTGCAGTACAGGCTAAAGGTCGTTTGTTTGAAGAAACGATGGCGTTGCTGAGTGAAACAGGTATTAAGTTAGAATCTGGAAAAAGATTATTATTGGTTCCGGCCCGGAATTTTCCGTTGGAAGTACTTTTTCTGCGTGATGATGATATCCCCCAGTCGGTTGCCGATGGAGTAGCGGATGTGGGTATTGTGGGTGAAAATGAATTTGCTGAAAAAAAGAAAAATGCTGTCATTGCTAAACGTTTGGGATTCAGTAAGTGCCGTTTGTCGCTGGCTATTCCCAAAGAAACTGAATATCCCGGTATTCAGTGGTTTAATGGTAAGGTGATAGCCACTTCTTATCCGGAGATTTTAAAAGATTATCTGAACGAACATAAGGTTAAGGCTGATGTGCATGTGATTACCGGTTCGGTTGAAGTCGCTCCGGGCATCGGATTGGCAGATGCTATTTTCGATATCGTTAGTTCCGGTAGTACCCTTGTGACCAATCACCTGAAGGAGGTGGAGGTGTTGATGAAGTCGGAAGCCGTATTCATTCAGCATCCGGCGCTTTCAAAAGAAAAACAGCAAATCCTGAATGAATTGTTGTTCAGAATTGAAGCGGTCCAACTGGCCGAGGATAAAAAATATGTGTTGATGAATGTTCCTTCGGAAAATATTAAACAAATAACCGAAGTACTGCCCGGTATGAAAAGTCCGACCATCCTGCCGTTGGCAAAAGAAGGCTGGAGTTCGCTCCATGCCGTGATCAGTGAAAAAGAATTCTGGGATATCATCGGTAAACTGAAGAATCTGGGAGCCGAAGGTATCCTTGTTGTTCCGATAGAAAAAATGATTTTGTAGCATTCTGTTGTCATGAACCTTTGCATTGATCAGGGAAATTCACGCACCAAGATTGCTGTTTTCGACAGTAATAATCTGGTATATGAAACTACTTTTGATCAAACGGAATGCGAACATAAGATAAACGGCATACTCCAGGATTTTCAGGTTGATAAAGCCATACTTTCCAGCGTGGTTAAGGAAAACTCAGCATTGGAGCAATTGCTGCGACAAACATGTGAGCATTTTATCAGCCTGAGTCATTCGACACCGCTACCGATTAAAAACACCTATCAAACGCCCGGCACACTCGGTAAAGACAGGTTGGCCGCAGTAGTGGGAGCTGCTGCCTTGCAGCCCGGTACGGATATTCTGGTTGTTGATGCCGGTACGGCTGTCACGTATGACTTTATTGACGCATCAGGAGTTTATCACGGAGGTAATATAGCTCCGGGTGTAGAGATGAGATTAAAAGCGTTACATACTTTTACACAAAAGCTCCCGTTAGTTAAAATTGACACCAGCGTAGATTTCTTGGGTAAGGATACGCAATCTGCTATTCAAGCGGGTGTTTTGTATGGCATTGTGTTAGAGATAGATGGGTATGCCGAACGGCTTATGCTAAAATATCCTAAACTTTCAGTATTTTTAACAGGAGGCAGTGCCGTTCTCTTTGATAACAAGTTAAAAAGTCGCATCTTTGCAGATAAAAATTTAGTATTAACAGGACTTAATCGAATATTACAATATAATGTTAAATAAAATACAAGCGGTTTTATTGTCTTTTCTTCTTTTCTTTGTTCAATTGTCTGTTGGTCAGAATAATACCAATTCGCCCTATACACGATACGGTTATGGTGAACTGGTGGATGTCAATTCCGCGGAGCAACGTGCCATGGGAGGAACTGCTATTGGAATGAGAAACGGAAGTTTAATAAATGCTGCCAACCCTGCATCTTACAGTGCCGTGGATTCTACCACTTTCATGTTTGATGTCGGGCTGACCGGGTTGTTTTCCAGATTTTCAGATCCGAATGGAAGTAAAACAACTTTTAATTCTAATCTGGAATATGTGAACTTGCAATTTCCGGTTACCAAATGGTTGGGTTTTAGTGCCGGTATGTTGCCTTATTCTTTCTCAGGATATGATTTCCATGATACCGACTCTGTGTTGATGCCGGGAAATAATTCAAATCCCGCTTATGCCTACTACACCCGGAAATATATGGGTACAGGGGGTATCAGCCAGGTTTACTCCGGAATCGGATTGAAATTGTTCAATCACGTTTCTCTGGGATTGAATGCGTATTATATGTTCGGAGATGTTACAAACAGCCGTGCAGTTGCATTTTCCAATGACGGGTTCAGTTCCTCCACGTCCATTCAAAATAATGCAATCTCGGTAAGTAACTTCAGGTTTAGGTATGGAGTCCAGTTTTTTCATACTTTCAAGGATAAACACGATGTGACCCTGGGATTGATTTATGAGAATAAGGCTCCGTTTAATGGTAAATTTATTCAGTACAACCTGGCTGTTCCTACAGATACGATTACTTACGGCCACCATTTTGAATTGCCGCAGATGTTAGGAGTAGGGTTGAATTATACTTTCAATAAGAAACTTACATTATCCGCCGATTATTCGATGCAACAATGGGGCGATGCCTTGTTTTTCGGAAAGACGGACAGTTTAAGCAACAGAACCAAAATAGCTTTGGGAGCAGAATATATACCTGACCCCAGAGGAAATCGTTATACCGATAGAATTCGTTATCGTGCCGGATTAAACCTGCATGATCCTTATTATAAAATTCCCGGGACGAACCCGGTTAAAAACTTTGGTATAACTTTTGGCGTAGGTTTACCGCTGCGTACCAGTAACACCATGTTGAATGCTTCCTTTGAATATGGAAAATCAGGTGAAAGAAGCGTATTCAGAGAAGATTATTTTAAATTTACATTGAACGCAACTTTTAATGAGAACTGGTTCTTTAAAAGAAAATTATAAAAATCTGAGAAATAAAATAAGTGTATGAAAAAGCTAATTGTATTGATGTTGAGCATCGTCGTTTTAACAAACTGTTATGCTCAGAGAAAATCTAAAAAAGCCGCTAAAGAAGAAGTGGCTCCGCAGACAGAAGTGGTGGCGCCACAACCAGCTGAACAACCGGAAGTGCCTGTTGTAACAGAAGAATGTCTGGTTAACCTGAGTTTATTTAATGAATCGGCAAAAAACAAACAGTATGCTGATGCCGTAAATTCGTGGAATCAGGTGTTTGAAAATTGTCCGAATGCCAACCGTGCGGTTTATACGCATGGTCGTAACATTTTGCACTGGCAACTGAGTCAGGCGAAAGATGAGGCGACGTATCAGAAATTATTTGACAAACTGATGTTCATGTTTGATCAGCGCATGAAGTATTTCGGAGACGATCAGCGTTATCCTACCCCTTGGATTAAAGGTCTGAAAGCATTGGACTATATTGTTTATGCTAAAAATGATGAACTGAAAAGGCCTGCTTATCAGTGGATGGAAGAATCAATTGATGGTCTGGGCGTTAATACCGAAATTGAAGTTATCCGTCAGTTCGTGGTTTTATCAGATAAAATCTACGCCACAGATAAAACTCATGGAGAAAAATATATCGCTGACTATCTGAAAGCCAATGAAATTCTGGAAGGAATCATCAATAGCTCAGAAGGCACGAATGCCGAACTGGCAGCTCAGTATAAAAATGGTCTGGACATCGTTTTTGCTCAGAGTGGAGCAGCAGATTGTACAACACTTGATAATCTTTATAAAGATAAAATCGGTGCAAACAGCAATGATTTAGCTTATCTGAATAAAATTATTTCTTTCTACAGGAGAGTAAGGTGTGTAGATTCAAAAGTATATTTTGATGCAGCTGTTATGGCGCATAAAATCCAGCCATCTGCTGAATCAGCCAGTGCATTGGCAGCTATGTCGTATAATCAGGAAAAATATCAGCAAGCAGTTAATTACTACGAAGAAGCTACTCGTTTGAGTGAGGTGAATGCAGATAAAGCAGATTATCAATATACGATTGCACAGATATATTATTCGAAACTGGGCAATTATCCACGTACGAAGACGCATGCGCTCAACTCGCTTGAATTCAATCCTGCAAACGGAAAAGCACACATGATTATAGGTCTGGCTTATGCAGGTGCTAAAGGAATCTTTGACGATCCTGTACTTTCAAAAACAGTTTATTGGGTTGCAGTCGACAGATTGGTGAGAGCTAAACAGGTTGATTCGTCATTAGCTGAAGATGTGGATAAACTGATTGCTACTTACAGCCGTCACTTCCCATCTAAAGAAGATATTTTCTTTAAGCCTGAATTGCAGGATGGAAAGTCATTCTACGTGGGTGGTTGGATTGGTGAATCAACAATTTGCAGATAAACATTGAAAACAGCTGAAAAGCAATATGTTGTAAAAAGTATAACAACCGCCCTTCCGGTGGTTGTTGTGCTTTTTTTGCTTTTTTCCTGTACTTCCAATGTTCCTGAACAGATTGATCCGGTACAAAACCGGGCTGATTTTCCACGTTTGCATTCAATGGATGTCAGCACCGTAATATCGGATTCGGGTATCACCAGGTATCGTATTGTAACTCCTCAATGGGATATATATGACCGGTCGAGTCAGCCTTACTGGGAGTTTCCGTATGGTGTGCATTTCGAACGGTTCGATGAACAATTGGTAATCGATGCCAATATCCACAGTGAGTATGCGAAATACCTGGAAAATGAGCAAATATGGGAGCTGAAAGGAAACGTGAGAGCAACCAATATTCAGGGTGAATTGTTTGAAACCGAGCAGCTGTTCTGGGATCAGAAGAGTGAGAAAATATACTCGGACAGCCTGATAAAGATAACCCAGGAAGATTATATCATCATCGGGAAGGGTTTTGAATCGAATCAGGAGATGACGAAATATCAGGTGAAACAAACTCAGGGAGTAATTCCGGTGAATGAGTGATGTTGACAGTCTAAAGTCAGTAGTCTTATGAGGATGGTGGACTTTTAATAAATATAGTTTACATGTTGAAGAACTTTCACATATTATTTTTACTGATATTGTTCCCGGTTGTATTATCGGGCAATGATGCTGCAGTTGGTAAAAAAGTGAAAGCTTCTGTAAAAACGTGGCGAATTACGAACGCATTCGCGACGGTTGATTCTATCCCGGTCGACACGCTTCATCTGAATTTTCAGAATGATAATCACATCGACAACTATAGTATTTCCAATGCTTTTCGTGGCAATCTGGGTTCTCCGCTTCAGCCAAAAATTTATTTCGACCGGCCGGAGCAGGATGAGTTTATTTTTGCTGATGCCTACTATCCCTATATCCGCAGAATTGAATCAGCCACATTTTATAATACTACGACTCCTTTTTCAAGCCTGTATTATCTTACCGGTGGTACTAATTATTATGAAGATGAACAAATCCGTTTTCTGTTTTCGGCCAATGCCAACAAAAAATTAAATATAGGTACCACACTCGATTATATTTACGCAAGAGGAGAGTATGCCAACCTTGCTGCAAAAAGATTTTCGGGATCCTTATTTGGAACCTACGATGGGAAAAAATACAAAGCGACAGCTTTTTTTAGTACAAACAATCACAGTCATTATGAAAACGGAGGTATTCAGGATACATCCTATATCAACGGTTCAATTCAATATCCTTCTTACAATATTCCGGTAAATATCAATGGCTATGCTAATTTCAAGCATAATCAGGCTTTTTATAACCATCAGTATAACATCGGCATTGAGAGGCCGATACGGATAAATCCGGATTCAGTCAGCATGGAATACGTGCCTGTCACTATTTTCGCGCACACCGTACGACTGGATGATATGAGAAAACGCTATTATGAGCAATCAGTAGAAAAAGATTTCTATGTCAATACATATTTGCCTCATACTGAAACCAACGATACGGCGTCTTTGCTGAAGTTAAGCAACCGGGTTTCTGTGAGTATGGCTGAAGAATTTAATAAATGGCTTAAGTTCGGACTTACCGCCTATCTTGAAAACGACTACCTCAGGTATGGTTATTTGATTGATAGTGTGTTAACTCACAGAAATCATTCGAATACACGGGTAGGAGGGGTATTGTCGAAGAATCGGGGTGACTTGTTGCGTTATAACATCAGCGGAGAATTGACTTTTCTGGGACCTAAAGCCGGCGATATGATGCTGGATGGAAACTTGAGCAGTTATTTTAATTTATTCAAGCAAAAAATAAACCTGATTGCACATGGGTATGTAAAAAGACAAAATCCGTCTGAATTCCTGAATTTTTATCACTCTAACCACTTTCGTTGGCAACGGAATTTTGCAGCCATGTATAAGACCCGCCTGGGAGGAACATTTGCTATTCCCACACTCGGATTTGATTTCAATCTTTCGGTTGACAACCTGACGGATATGGTTTATTTTGATAAAGAAGCTTTACCTCAGCAACACAATGGTAATATTCAGGTTGTAGCAGCTAATCTGAAACAAGATTTTCGGGTGGGAAGTTTTACACTTGAGAATAATGTTGTGTATCAGTTAAGTTCAAATCAGTCGGTGTTGCCTTTACCCGAAATTGCGCTGTATCATAACTTATATTATCATGGGCTGTGGTTCAAGGTGCTGAGCATGCAGATAGGTGCTGATGTGCGTTATCATACAGCTTATTATGCACCCTCTTATATGCCGGCAACCGGACAGTTTTTTGTTCAGGACAAGATGAAAGTCGGTAATTATCCAGTGATGAATGTGTATATCAATGCCCATCTGAAACGAACCCGTTTTTTTGTGCAGTATTACCACCTGAATCAGTTGTTTATGAAGGGTGATTATTATTCGATGCCGTATTACCCGATAAATCCTGCCACATTGAAAATGGGGCTGACCTGGAACTTCTACGATTGAACATCTTGCAATGAAGAATTGTTTCATTAAAATAATGCGTAAACAGACTTATATATGGATCGTTGCGGCACTATTGGTGCTGATATCGCTGATTTGGTTGGGAAAGACCGGATCAGTCAGGGATTTGCCTGAAATACAGGAAGAAGGTCGTATGTCGGTGTTGATAGAATCGGGCGAACATGGTTTTACACGCGACAGTGTGCATGTGTATGGTTTTCAGTATGAACTAATCAGAAGATTTACAGACTCACTGGGTGTTGAATTGGTTGTCATTAACGAAGATAAAACCAGAGATGGTATGCGCGAACTGGCAAACGGAACCTGTGATGTCCTTGTTTCGCTTCGACCAGTAATGGTTGATTCGGTCAGATCGGTCGTGAGTTTGAATCCTGTACTGTCAACCCGTCTGATGCTGGTGCAACAGAAAGACTCAGCAGGACAACCACTTATCAGTAAACAGTATGAGTTGGATGGTGATACCATAACCGTGATGAAGAACTCGCCATTTATGGTCAGATTGGGATATTTGGCAGAGGAGCTGGCAATAGATCTGAACATAAATGATATTGCAGTGGACAGCCCTGATGAGATTGTCAGATTAGTAAATGATAAAAAGGTGAAATATACGATTTCGCCAGAATACCTGACCGGTAGGTTCAAGGCCAGATATGCTGATGTCGATTTTAGTGTGCCTCTTAGTTTTAAACAGGATTTAACCTGGACGGTCAACAAAAAATCTCCGGAGTTGCAAAAACGCCTGAATGCATTTCTGGATGGATTTATCGGAACAGCAGAATTTGCGACTATTTATAATAAATACTTTAGTCAATCACTAACCACTAACCACTAACCACTAACCACTATAAACTTATTTAGTTATGCCAGTAAATATACCCGCAACATTACCTGCAGTTGATTTGTTAAGGAATGAGAATATTTTCGTAATGGATTCCGACCGGGCGTCTCATCAGGAGATTCGTCCGCTTAAAATAGTGATTCTGAATTTGATGCCCATCAAAATTACAACAGAAACCGATTTAATCCGTCTACTGTCGAATACGCCCTTACAGATTGAACTTGATTTATTGCAGATGGATAGCCATGAGTGTAAAAATACACCTGTGGAGCACATGATGACGTTTTACAAAAGTTTCGATGAAATTCGTAAAAGTAATTACGACGGTATGATTATCACCGGCGCTCCTGTTGAACATCTGCCTTTCGAAGACGTAGATTACTGGAATGAATTGACGAAAATATTTGACTGGGCTAAAAAGCATGTGACATCCACTTTCTTTATTTGCTGGGCGGCTCAAGCCGGATTGTACTATCATTATGGAATACAGAAATACATGCTGAATAAAAAGATGTTTGGGGTGTTTGAACACCATATCCATAATCCACAAAATCCTATATTCAGGGGATTTGACGATGTGTTTTATGTTCCTCACAGCAGGCATACCGAAGTACGTTCAGAAGATATTCTCAAAGTGCCGGAACTGACAATTTTATCAGAATCGTCAGAATCGGGTGTTTATATGGTAATGGCGCGTAACGGTCGTGAGTTTTTCGTTACCGGTCACTCCGAATATTCGCCCATGACATTAGATAGTGAGTATAAAAGAGATCTGGCAAAGGGATTACCCATCGATTTACCGTTGAATTATTACCAGGATAACAACCCGGCTTTGAGTCCGCAGGTACGTTGGCGCAGTCATGCCAACCTGCTTATCACAAATTGGTTGAACTATTTCGTTTATCAGGAAACACCGTACGATCTATCTCAGATTGAATAACAAGACTTATGAGGAAAATTGAATTGCTGGCTCCTGCAAAAAACCTGGCCTGTGGTATTGCGGCAGTAGATCATGGGGCTGATGCCATTTACATTGGCGCTTCCCGTTTTGGAGCAAGAGCAGCAGCCGGTAATTCGGTGAAAGATATTGCTACATTGATTCAATATGCACATCGCTTCAGGGTGAAGGTGTATGTTGCACTCAATACCATTCTGACGGATGATCAACTGGAAGATGCTGAGAAATTGATTTGGGAATTGCACGAGGCCGGTGCGGATGCGATTATCGTACAGGATATGGGTATTCTGCAAATGAAACTCCCGTCGGTGGTGTTACATGCCAGTACGCAAACCGACAATCGTACGGTGCAAAAAGTAAAATTTTTACAGGATGCTGGTTTTTCGCGGATAGTCCTGGCTCGTGAACTCACCTTAGAGCAGATTCGTTCCATCTCTTCTCAAACGCAGGTTGAACTGGAAGTTTTTGTACATGGCGCCCTTTGCGTAAGTTACAGTGGACAGTGTTACATAAGTGAAGCGATGACTGGCCGAAGTGCCAACAGAGGCGCTTGTGCTCAATACTGTCGGTTGCCATATACCTTGTACGATGCAAATGGTACAGCTTTGCAACAGAATAAACATTTACTTTCGCTGAAAGACCTGGATTTGTCGGCATATCTTGAGGAACTCATGGATGCCGGTGTGACTTCATTTAAGATAGAAGGCAGGTTGAAGGATGAAGATTATGTCAAAAATATCACTGCATATTACCGTCAAAAGATAGATGCCATACTGAATACTTTCGGAAAAGGTAAATATATCCGTGCATCATCCGGAATAACATCTTTTCATTTTGAACCCAATCCGGCTAAAAGTTTCAGACGATCATCCACAGATTATTTTTTGTTGGGACGTCACAGTGGTATTATTCAACCAGAAACGCCGAAATCAACCGGAGAGAAAATAGGTATTGTTACAGGAATAAGCCGAAATTACCTGGAGGTGAAAACATCAGTAGTGCTGCATAATGGCGACGGACTCAGTTTTATAAATGAAAAAGGAGTTCTTGAAGGCTTCCGTATCAACAGGGTAGAGGGAAATCGTGTTTTCCTGATGGAAACGCCCGAAATCAAGCCTGGAACGGAGATTTACAGGAACTTCGACCAGGCATTTGATCAATTGCTGAAGGGCAAAACGTCGGAAAGAAAGATTACAACCCGCATGCGTTTCGAAGAAATAACGGATGGATTCTCTATACAGTTGGAGGATGAAGATGGAGTTTGCGTAACCAGACAGTTTGCCCGTGAGAAACAATTGGCCAGACAAACAGAGAAAGTGCTTGAAAACATTAAATTACAGTTATCCAAAACCGGCCAGACTATTTTCTCTGTGGAAGATGTTCAAATCAATATCCAACAACCCTGGTTTTTTCCCGCTTCGGTATTGAATGAGTGGAGGAGGATAGCTTTTAATGCATTGGAAACAGCCCGTCTGGAGTCGTACGAAAGAGAACAACCGGCTGTCAGAAAGAAATCTGAATATCCATCCAAACAACTCAGCTATACAGGCAATGTAACTAACCGTTTAGCCAGACAGTTCTATGAGTCTTGTGGTGTAACCGACATTGCCCCCGGATTTGAAATCAAGGCAGAAAAAGGAGTACCTCTCATGTTCACCAAACATTGTATTAAATACGAAATGAGCTGGTGTCCCCGCGAAGGAGGAAAATCCCCCTTCGCCGAGCCTTATTACCTTCAACACAAAGATCAACGATTTGAACTCAAATTCGATTGTGTGAAATGTGAGATGTTAGTTAGTGAATAAACTATTTTTTTCCAAATTCAGCAAGCCTTATCCCGATAGTTAATTTCAATACCGGATAAATCGGATATGGTTTCAACAGGTCATTAAGATCGTTCATCTGAGTATCCAGATTTGCTTGTAAATCATTCCGTATATTGTTCATCTCGGTTTCTACCTGTTGTTTTTGCGACTGGCTGGGTGTGGCTCCTCCGTAGTCGATGTTGTCGGCTATAAAACCAACTGGCAATTGAGCCGCCATTACGAAGGCTCCGGTATAATATGCTCCAACTTCGAGTCCGAATGAAACGCCACTTTTACGAGGAACAAAGCTACCTAAACCGACTCCAAAATACGGAGCCGTTTTTGAAGTGGGTTTTATGTTGATGTTAAAATCGCCAATTTTATCTTGCGGAATAAAAGGATTGACCGTATTTCCATTAACATTCTGACTGGGAAGCTGTAAATCAGAAGTCGGAGATCCGATAACCGCTGCGTCTAATAAAAATGTTCCAACACCAGCAGTTAAATAAAATAGTCCGATAGGCTGAAATCCGACTTGAAACGACATACCTCCAGTTCGAAAGTTAGCACCAAGGTCAAAGCCCAGATCTCCGCCTGAAGGCATAGGAACAGAAACAGACAATGCATCGCCCACCAAAGGCTGCAAAGATTGTGATGTGACATTCACATCAATGATTTCGTATCCGGCTTTGATAGCCAAAGACTTGAAGGGTCTGTAATACACATCTGCACCAAGACCATTTGTAGAACCTTTGATTGAGACACCAAAATCACCTGCCGAGGCAATGAGTGTTGTGGACAGGAATAACACGATTAACAATTGACTTTTTTTCATTGTTGACAAAAATTTAAGAATTAAACAATTTATTATGGTTTTATATTGTGTTCTGTTATTTTATCGTTATTCTCGTTGTTAAAGTTATATTTTCAAACAAATCAACAAGATATACCATGTAATTGTTCATTTCAGCGTTTGTGTCGCGCAAAATAAGTTACATCGATAATATTCTATCAGCGTAAATATTATAATGCTATAACCTCAGTTTCTGATTATTATTGAGAAGTAAATTGCAGTTAGTGCAAGAAATAGGTGAATTTGGATGTGAATTGTTATGTGTTTAGAAATCCTTGTTGTTTCAGAGCAGTTAGAAATTTTTCCGAAAAGAATTCATTATTTTTCTTCGTGTAACGAACATCTGTAAATACCTGTGCAAGCGTTTCCTTGTTGTTTTCAGCCGTGAATTGCTGGTAGAAAGCACTATTTTCCTTTTCAGCATAAAGCTGGTTGATATCTTGCTCTGTAAAAGGTTTGTAAGTTTGATGATGTACCACCGATTCGAGCGGTAAGCGGTCGGTTATTGGCGGGTTATCAGCCGGAAAACCCACCGTGATGGTTGTTACGGGCACCACTAATTTGGGAAGTTTTAATGTTTCGATAATTTCCTGCGCATTGTAAGTTGTTGTTCCTAAGTAGCAAATCCCCAGTCCGTTGCTTTCGGCGGCCACGGCAAAAGTCTGCGCGAAAATCATTGCATCAATAGCCGAAGCCATGAACGATTGAAAATTATCGTAGCCCGGTTCTGCCTTTCTGAGTTTGCACCATTGCGAAAAGCGACTGAAATCGGCACAGAATGTCAGCACCGCCGGAGCGCGGGTTACCATCGGCTGATTGAAATGTGCCGGAGCCAGTTGTTTCTTCAGTTCTACATCAGTAGTAACCACCACGCTGTAAGCCTGCATGTTGCCGGTGTTCGACGATTGAGCAGCAGCTTGCAGTAATTCAGTCATTAAACCAGGAGAAATACCCTCATCGGTATAATTGCGGATGGTGCGGCGGGAAAGCAAAAAATCGAGCATAATACTTAAAATTAATGTGTGAATGAGGTGCAAAGGTATCAAAAATAAAAGAAATTGTGAAGTTGCGTGATTTTATTTACGAACTGCATGTTTAAAATTTTGATATGTCAAAAACTCGTTTTACATTCGCATTGAATTAGCGTTTAAACCAGGTTTCACACCTGGTAAGTTTATCCGTAAATTCCGTCCAACCATCCTATAGAGCCTACTCGTTCAGCATCAAAGAGCAATGTGGCTCTATAAAAAAGAGCAACGTTGCTCTACGCCCGAGAGCGTACTTGCTCTACAACATCGAACGAACTTGCACTACAAACACGAACCAAGTAGCTCAGCTCCCTTGAACGCACTTGCACGATGCCCGTTATGCCCTGCATAAAATTCATTTATATAGGGCGTAAACTTCAATTAGTAAGGGCGTAAATTTTGATTTCGTACTTTTGCTTGACTTTTACTGATTTTAGTAGACACTTTTTAATTGGTTATACTAAAAACATAGACACTTTTAAATTGGTTGTACTAAATAAATAGACACTTCTGGAATAGTTGTACTGAAAATATAGACACTTTGTCTTATATTTTCGGTAACATTTAACAGTCCAGTAGATTTTGTGAAAAGGATTTCATAAATTTGGGGTTTGAAAATAAAAACTAACTCAAAGAATGAATTCAGCTTCACACAACAAAATTGTTTCTTTTATTTGGTCTATTGCGGATGATTGTTTGCGGGATGTATATGTACGGGGAAAGTACCGTGATGTGATTTTACCCATGGTGGTTTTAAGGCGTTTAGATGCTTTACTTGAATCGACCAAAGACGCTGTAATGGAGGAGTTGGCTTTTCAACGGGACGAAGCAGGATTCACAGAATGGGATGAAAACGGATTACGCGAAGTTTCGGGATATGTGTTTTACAATATCAGCGATTGGACACTGCAACGGCTCCATGATACAGCTACCAATAGTCAACAAATACTGCTGGCTAATTTTGAAGATTATCTGAACGGATTCAGCAATAATGTAAAGGAAATTATTGATAAATTTAAACTTCGGGCACAAATCAGACACATGGCTGAAAAAAATGTGTTACTGGATGTGATTGAAAAATTTACTTCACCTTATATTAATCTTACTCCATTTGAAAAAAATGACCCTGATGGTCGTAAATTACCTACACTCAGCAACCTGGGGATGGGTTATGTGTTCGAAGAACTAATACGTAAATTCAACGAAGAGAACAACGAAGAAGCAGGAGAACATTTTACGCCCCGTGAAGTGATCGATCTGATGACGCATATTGTGTTTGAACCGGTCAGGGATAAGTTACCTCCGGTAATGACCATTTACGATCCTGCCTGTGGAAGTGGAGGTATGCTTACTGAAAGTCAGAACTTCATCAAAGACGAAGAAGGTGAAATCCGCGCTACCGGCGATGTGTACCTGTATGGAAAAGAAATAAATGATGAAACTTACGCCATTTGTAAATCGGATATGATGATTAAGGGCAATAACCCTGAAAATATCCGTGTAGGCTCAACACTTAGCAGCGACGAATTTGCCGGTACAACTTTCGACTTTATGCTATCGAACCCGCCATACGGAAAATCGTGGGCCAGTGAACAGAAATATATAAAAGATGGCAAGGATATAATTGACCCCCGTTTTCAGGTGATCCTCTCTGATTATTGGGGGAACAAGGAAATGGCAGACGCGACACCGCGATCGTCCGACGGACAATTGTTGTTCCTGATGGAGATGGTTTCAAAGATGAAACCGTTGACACAAAGTCCGCTGGGTTCGCGCATTGCCTCAGTACACAATGGTTCCAGCTTGTTTACCGGCGATGCCGGTGGGGGTGAAAGCAATATCCGCCGTTATATTATTGAGAACGACTGGCTGGATTGCATTATACAGATGCCCAATAATTTGTTTTACAATACAGGAATTACCACCTATATATGGATACTCAGCAATAACAAAGCTCCTGAACGCAAAGGTAAAGTACAACTGATAGATGCAGGACAGCTTTACCGCAAGTTGCGCAAAAACATGGGAAACAAAAACTGTGAGTTTGCCCCCGAATATATAGCCGAGATTCTTCGGGTATATGCCGCTATGGAAACTGCCGACCGCAAGGAAGTAAGCACCGAGAGCGGAGTAGGGACTATCTCGTCACAGATTTTCAATAACAGCGACTTTGGCTATTACAAAGTAACTATTGAGCGCCCCAAACGACTGAAAGCGCAATTTACCGAAGAACGCATTGCCGAACTGCGCTTCGATAAGAGTCTGCGCGAACCGATGGCGTGGGCTTACGAAAGTTTTGGAGATGAAGTTTACAAACAGCTGGATAAATACGAAAAAGCTATCATCGACTGGACTGAAAAACAGGAAATGAATCTCAACGCCAAACAGAGCAAAGCACTGGTAAGTCCCGCACTCTGGCAAAAGCAGGCAGATATATTAATGACAGCAAAACAATTGATGCAAGCTATTGGTGCTGATGTGTATATGGATTTTAATGTCTTCCGTGAAAAAGTTGAAACTGCTTTAAAAATATTGAAAATAAAGCTTTCGGCCACAGAGAAAAATGCCATCCTCAATGCGGTAAGCGAATACGATGCCCAGGCTGAAAAAGTAGTGAAAGGTATAACAAAACTCCATGGTGACAAGCTGAAAGACCTGCTCGATCATTTAGGATGCGCCGAAAGTCAATTGTCCGATTTCGGCTATTATGCCACAGCAAAAAGGGGCGAATACATTGAATACGAAACAGAGAGCGACCTACGCGATACCGAAAACGTACCGCTGAAAGAAAATATCTACGATTATTTCCTGCGTGAAGTAAAACCACATGTAACCGAAGCATGGATTAACTTAGATGCTACCAAAATTGGCTACGAAATCAGCTTTAATAAATACTTCTACCGTCATACGCCTTTGCGTACATTAGAAGAAGTATCGGCAGATATATTGGCATTGGAGCGTGAAAGTGATGGGTTGATAAGTGAGATATTAGGACTTTAATATTTAAAAAGTATGAACGAGAACATAATTGTTTCTATTGATTTCATTCGTCAACTTAAACAACAAATTTTATCAAGTAGGTATATTGTTGCAAAAATTGCCAATGCCGAATCGTTGAAATTATATTTCAATATAGGGAAAGCAATTGATATACAAGCAAAAGAAGAAAGCTGGGGAGCTAAGGTATTGGACACTATTTCGGACAGATTACAACAAGAGTTACCCGGACTTCGTGGTTTTTCGGCCTCTAATCTTAAGAAAATGAGGCTGTTTTACAATGCGTGGAATGATTCAGAATTAATTAGTTCGTCAGTAACGAACCAACTAAATGGCATCATAATTCCAATTGGTTCGTTATCAACGAACCAATTACAAATAGATGAAGAATTAAAGAACTATTTTGCTTCTGTATCATTTACACATCATTTTGAGATTATTTCAAAAATAAAAAACGAAACTGACAGATGGTATTATATAAAAAATACCGCAATAAATAGCTGGACAGTAAATCATTTGCGTACAGAACTTGAAAACCAAAGTCATTTACAGTCACAAAAACTCCCAAATAATTTCAAAAATACAATGCCTGAA
>JACDJB010001002.1_pt1 | contig 24273 bp, 20 predicted proteins | sample 7454121 | NCBI WGS metagenome assembly JACDJB01 (sample SAMN14253290, study PRJNA609438) | sludge metagenome | isolation source: sludge after 25d culture with pyrite | collected 2018-12-20
GACCGAAAGGCTCAGAAATGAATTCTGGCTGGAAGATGACGCTCTCAGCGAGATTGAAACGTTGATCATCGGCAGAGAAAAATCACATAAAACGGCAATCGGGACACTGTTTTCCATGATAACCGGCGATATTGCGCGGTCAGTCCGCTCAATTTTTATCAAGCGCGCAGTGCGCAAAAAATTCAACATCCCCGGTAATCAGCTAAATCCCATATTAAAAGCAGCCCGGCAGAAAGCGATGATCAGACACCGTCTGAAACTTTGGAACAGCACACATAAGTTGTTCCATCACTGGCATGTGTTTCATAAACCATTCGCTATCATCATGTATCTGATTATGATTATCCATATCATTGTAACGGTTCTCCTTGGCTATCGGTGGATCTTCTGATTTCTGAATAAAATAAAAGTATAAAAAACAGGCAATCTATGAATCGAATCTTATATTTTTGGTTTCCGCTCATATTTACGGTATCGGTTTTCGCCCAGCTATCCCCGGGAGATTTGCATAAATCGCATGCCCATCTTGAAGGGGTGATGAATTGTACCCAATGTCATGAAATAGGTCAACAGCTATCGGGTGATTATTGTCTTAACTGCCATGTATTGTTAAAGGAAAGAATTTCCGCGGGGAAAGGACTCCATGCCGGGAAAGATTACCGCAAATGTGAAAATTGCCATATTGAGCACCAGGGACGGGATTACGATCTGATTTACTGGAAAGACGGAAAAGATAAGTTTGATCATTCATTGACCGGTTACCCGCTTGAAGGGAAACATGCAACTTTAAACTGCGAAAAGTGTCACAGAGAGAGTTATATTCAAACTCCTGAAAAATATAAGAGCAAAGGGAAGGATCTCAAACAGACCTTCCTTGGATTGAATCGGGACTGTGTAAGCTGTCACCATGACGAGCACCGCGGGCAAATCATGGAATCATGCGTTAAATGCCACGGAATGGAATCGTGGAAACCCGCGACACTGTTTGATCACAATAAAACAAAATTTAAATTAACCGGTCTCCACGCGCAGACTGCCTGCGATAAATGTCACGTGACGATCAAAGATAACAAGTATCCGGATGATCCTGATTTTCTTAAGTTCGCCCCATTGACATTTAATACCTGCACGGACTGTCATACGGATATTCACCAGAACAAATTCGGGCAGAACTGCACACAATGTCATAACACAGCCGGGTGGAAAAGCACAGAACTCACCGGATTTGATCATGGTAAAACCACCTATCCTCTTCTTGGAAAACATGCTACGGTTCAATGCAATCAGTGTCATCTGCCGGGCCGGTCTGTCCGTATAAGCCGATTTCAAAATTGCAGCGACTGTCACAGCGATTACCATAACGGCAATTTTGCCGGCAGAGAAATGAAGGGGGCATGTGAAGAATGCCATACAGTCAATGGTTTTAGTCCTTCCAAATTCACCATTGAACAGCATCGCTTAACCGATTACCCGTTGACGGGCAGCCATTTGGCGGTGCCATGTGTCGCCTGTCATGAAAAAATCGTCCTGTCAAACGGAAAAGGGAACGTCCGTTTCACCTATCAATCAGACAGATGCGTAGAATGTCACAAAGATCCTCACAAGGGCGAGGTTGATAATTATCTTGGTAAAAAATCATCTCTTACCAATATGGACGGGTGTGAACATTGTCACAGCGTCGATAGCTGGACTCGGGTTAGTTTTGATCATCAGGCCACCAAATTTCCGCTTGAAGGACGTCACCTTTCCGCGAAGTGCAGGGACTGCCACCAGCCCATCCGGAAAGGTACGGAGCTAGAGCGACTTCAGTTTTTGGGGATGACTCCGCTTTGTAGAGACTGTCATACGGATATTCATCTGGGACAATTTCAGGAACCCGGAGCGACAGAAGGAATCCGCTGCGAACGCTGTCATACTACAAAAGACTGGCTGGCGGAAAAATTTGATCATAACCGGGATTCTGTGTTCAAACTGGATGGGGCGCATCAAAGGGTCAGATGCGAACAATGCCATAAAAATTCAGTCAAAAATGAGACTACATTCACTGTTTACAAACCAATGTCGACAGAATGCAAATCCTGTCACGCCAATATCATTAGTAATAACTGAGGATGTCTATGAGAGCATTCATCATTACAGCCATCGCAAGTTTACTGATTTTGCAGCACGTTTACGGTCAGGAGACTCTGAGCAATCCACATGGGGATATCAAATTGGATTGTACAACCTGTCATAACACATCGGATTGGTTTGATATTCATCCGGGGAAGGATTTTGATCATAATCAGACAGGGTATCCCTTAACCGGAGCGCACCGGTATGTCGATTGCGGAAGCTGTCATGAAAATCCTGTCTTCGCGCATATCGGGCACGCCTGCGCCGATTGCCATCAGGATATCCATAAAGCCGAATTCGGATCCGATTGCGAGAACTGCCATTCCCCGCAGTCGTGGGAAAACCGTCAGGAGCTTTTTCAGCAGCACAATCAGACACGGTTCCCGCTGGTAGGCGTTCACTCCATCGTGGATTGCAGGGCTTGCCATTTTACGGAACAGCGTAACGAATTTTCCAATACCCCGATTGAGTGCGAAAAATGTCATGGTGAACTTTTCAAGGCAACCCTGAATCCGGATCATCGAAAAGCTCAGTTTGATGACCGGTGTGACGAGTGCCATTTGCTCAATTCCTCCTCATGGGAGCGGACAAATTATCAGCATACTTCTGAATTTCCACTGCGGGGCGCGCATCTTAGGGCTGATTGTAACAGCTGTCACCAGACTCAGTTCAGTGGAATAGATAATACCTGTTTTGCCTGTCATGAATCGGATTACTATGCGGCGAAAGAGCCGGATCATACTCAGGGACAGTTTTCCACCGAGTGCAGCATTTGCCATACGGAGTCCGCGTGGATTCCGGCGTATTTTGATCATGCTTCAAGCGGATTCCCTTTGACCGGAGTCCATGCGTCATTAGCATGCGTTGATTGTCACATCGACGGGCAGTATTCTATGTTGCCCACGGACTGTTTTTCCTGTCACCAAGCGGATTTTAATGGAGTAAAAGATCCTGATCATCTCGCCGCTAATTTTGATCATGACTGCACGGTCTGCCATTCAACAACGGCCTGGACGCCATCTTCATTTGATCATAATCAGACGAATTTCCCATTGACCGGGGCACATACGACAGTTAATTGCTCAGATTGCCATTCCACCGGTTATGCAAATACACCTACAGATTGCTTCTCTTGCCATGAAGACGATTTTAATAGTGTTAACGATCCGGATCATCTCGCCGCTAATTTTGATCATGACTGCATGGTGTGTCATTCAACTGCGGCCTGGACGCCTTCTTCATTTGATCATAATCAGACCGATTTTCCATTAGTGGGAGCGCATGTGAGTGTAAATTGCGCGGAATGTCATTCCACCGGTTATACAAATACACCCACAGACTGCTTCCCTTGTCATGAGAGCGCTTATGACAATACAACTGATCCCAATCATGCCGCGGCCCAATTTCCTTCAACCTGTGAAGATTGTCATTCGATGAGCGCGTGGCAGCCTGCAAACTGGGATCATGACGGTCAGTATTTCCCCATTTATAGCGGGAAACATCAGAATGAATGGAATACTTGCGCGGATTGTCATGTTAATGCCAATGATTACACCCATTTTGAGTGCATCACCTGTCATGAACACAGCAATCAGGCTGATCTGAACGATAAACACAAAGAAGTCACGGATTATGCCTATGAAAGTAACGCCTGTTACAACTGTCATCCGACAGGCCGGGCTGAGGACTAGGAATTGTATGAAAGCTGAATGTATGAAATATAAATATTTAATATTGATCGTCTTCCTGCTGATGCCCGGGATGGGTTTTTCCCAGACGGGTGAGCGGACCGCGAAGGTAAAATATTTGTCCGCTGACCATGTCTATATCGATGCCGGAGAAACGGATGGCCTATCGGCCGGAATGCGTCTGTCCGTGATCAGGAAAGCTAAAATCATAGCTGAAATGGAAATCGTATTTGTAGCGGGTCATTCATCTTCGTGCAAGATTATTGAATCATCATCGGATGTAAAAGCGGGAGACATCGTTCATCTGCCTGACCGCGGCGAAACATCAGAAGCAGCTCAGGATACTCTGAAATCCAGGCAGCGCGCCTTGTCGGTACTTCCTGTCAAAAGCAGCAGACGCTCCAAATCAAATGTACACGGGACCATCTCGATGCAGTTGTATCATTTTGAAGATTTAACCGATGCCGGGCTGAACTTCAGCCAACCGACCTTCCGTGTAAATTTAAAGGCGCGGCAACTCTGGGGTAAAAGCTATCATTTTATTCTAAAAAGCAGAACCCGGTACGATAAAAGGGAGCGAAGCTACAACAGTCATGTACCCTCTGAAGAATGGCGTAACCGGATTTATGAACTGTCTTTTTCATACGATGATGAATCGGCTGTTATCAATTATAAATTAGGGCGGATCATATCAAATAAATTCAGCGGTGTGGGGTATATTGACGGGCTGTTGCTGCAGTACAATATGCTGAAAAATCTGAGTCTCGGCGTATTCGCGGGAACCCAGCCCGAATGGCAGTATTCAGACTTTCAAACATCCATCCAAAAGTACGGCGGGTATCTCACCTATCTTAAAGGAGATTACAGCACAAATCGATTGGAATCTACACTGGCGCTGGCGGGGGAATATCATGGAAGCACCGTCAGCCGGGAATTTTTCTATCTGCAGAATAATTATGTTTCCGGGAAAAAATGGTCCTTCTATCAAAGCGCCGAAATTGATCTGAATCGCGACTGGCGCAAGGACCGGACAAATGAAAATCTATCATTGTCGGGTTTATATCTATCAGGCCGGTACCGTTTCTCCGACCGGGTGAATGCCTCATTATCCTATGACAACCGCAAAAATTATTATACCTACGATTTACGCACAATGGCGGACAGCCTTTTTGATGATGCCTTCAGGCAGGGAATAAGAACAAATATTTATATCAAACTTTTAGATGATTACCGGTTATCCGCCGGATTCGGCATCCGTAACCGCGAAAATGATTCAGAGAATACATACTCGTATTCAGCGGGACTTAATAAGATGAATTTTTTTCTTTCCGGAATGTTGCTTCAGCTTAATCTATCCGGTTTTTCAAATTATTATACAAGCGGATATAATCCTTCGATCAGGATTAGCAAGACAATGAACGCCGGACATCTTGTAGGCATCACGTACGGGAATTATTTTTACAACCTGGAAGCGACAAACAGCAATTACCTAAATCAATGGCTCAGAGTCAACGGACAAATAGAATTAACCAGACATTTTTTTATATCTTCCCAGTATGAATATGATTGGGGAGATGATACAAAAGGCCATCGCGTAAATGCCGAAGCCGGCTTCAGATTTTAACATCGATATCATTTAGCGATCGTCTTCAACTTGACAATCTCAGGAAGTTCAATAAATGGAAACAATCTTAATATACGCCCTGACGCTGGTCGTCGGTCTGGCCATATTTTTACCGTACTATATTCGTTTCAGGAAGACACAAAAGAAAGATTTATACCGGAAAAATGAGGCGGTTCGCCTGGGGGCCGATAAACCGATCGCCCAGTATCCTCAGATTGACCAGTGGAAATGTATCGGCTGCGGATCCTGTGTCGCTGCCTGTCCCGAGGGCAGTGTCCTGGGCATTGTCAGCGGCAAGGCGACGATCATAAACGGCCTGAAATGTGTCGGTCATGGTCTGTGTGAGGAAGCCTGTCCGGTGGGCGCTATCAAGGTCGGTCTGGGAGATATTAAATCCCGTGACGACATCCCGGCGATGACGGAGTTTAATGAAACAAATATCGAAGGACTCTATATCGCCGGTGAACTCGGCGGACTGGCTTTGATAAGAAACGCGATCAATCAAGGGCGGAAAGTGGCTGAGCACATTGCTTCAAAAATGGATCATCCCGGATCGGATGATTCCATGCATGACCTGATAATCATCGGCGCCGGACCGGCCGGGCTGAGCGCGGCTCTGACGGCCAAAAAGCACAATTTATCCTTTCTGGTCATCGATCAGCAGGGAGCGGGGGGGACGATATTGCATTATCCCCGTAAAAAATTAGTGATGACCAAACCGGTGGAACTGCCCATGTACGGTTGGTTAAAACATCCCGAATACACCAAGGAGGAGCTTCTGGGTATCTGGGAAGAAATCGAAACAAAATACGATCTGAATCTTCACACAAAAGAAAAACTCGAACACATCGAAAAAAACGGTAATGGTTTTATAATAAAAACATTAGAAAACAGTTATCATTCCCGTTATGTGATACTTGCCCTCGGCAGAAGAGGCACACCACGAAAATTAAATATCCCCGGGGAGAATCTTCCAAAGGTAATGTATAAATTAATCGACGCGGAAGCCTATACAAACGAAAACTTGATTGTCGTAGGCGGAGGTGACAGCGCGATCGAGGCGGCAATCGGATTGGCCAGCCAGGAAGGCAACACCGTTACATTATCCTACAGAAAAGATAAATTTTTCAGGATAAAAAAGCGGAATGAAGAAAGACTTCAGCAAATGACAGAGAGCGGGAAAATCAATGTTAAATTTAACTCCGAAATTGTCAGTATTCAGGAATCAACTATCATTCTAAAAGATGGCGGCAAAGAAGATGAGCTTGCTAATTCCTATGTTTTTATTTTCGCCGGGGGCGAGCCCCCCTTTAAGCTGATGAAACAGATAGGGGTCCGTTTCGGGGGAGAAATGAAAGAAACCGTGTAGCCGGCAATTCTCCGGGCAATGGACGACTTCTTAAAAAAAAACGAAGAGATTACATATTTTAAATCTTTTTTCATTCTTTCCTACTCTTCAAAACTCAATTATATTGATTTTTCACTAATAATCTCAAAATTAACACAATCCTAACAATAATCTAATAATCACGGGCTAATATCGGGCTTAGTTAATAAAATTAGAATTAACAGGAGTATCTCATGAAGAAACTTTTAAGCCTTACATCAGCTTTGCTTATATTGGTGTTCATGTCGTTTTCACTGACAAACTGCACATCCAAAACGTCTGAAGAAAAAGCGGAAACCGCTGTTATTAACGGAGCGGGCGCGTCATTTCCTTATCCCATCTATTCACAGTGGGCCTATAAATACGAAAAATTATATGGCGCCAGACTCAATTATCAGTCCATTGGATCCGGTGGCGGTATCGCGCAAATAAAAGCCAATACCGTTGATTTTGGGGCGTCTGACGCGCCGTTACAGGTCGATGAACTTAATGAAGGAGGCTTGATACAGTTTCCGATGGTCATCGGCGGTGTTGTTCCGGTGATCAATGTTCCGGGAATCGCTGAAGGAGCTCTAAAAGTTACCGCTCAGAATCTGGCGGATATCTATCTTGGAAAAATCAAAAAATGGAATGATCCTCAGATTAAGCAAAACAATCCGGATTTGACACTGCCCGATAAAGCGATTACCACTGTGCGCAGGGCGGATGGTTCCGGTACCACATGGATTTTTACAAATTATCTGGCAAAAGTATCGAAAGAATGGGAAGAGAAAGTCGGTTTCGGAAAAGCTCCCGCCTGGCCTGATGCCGCCGGTCTTGCCGGAAAAGGCAATGAAGGTGTGGCCGCTTTTGTCAAAAAAACAGACGGCGCCATTGGTTACGTTGAGTACGCCTACGCGTTACAGAATAAAATGAATTATGTTCTTCTTCAAAACAAAGCAGGAAATTATGTCAGTCCAACCATAGAATCCTTTCAAGCGGCCGCGGCAAATGCCGATTGGCAGAACGCGCCCGGATATTACCTGGTTCTAACCGATCAGCCCGGAGAAACATCATGGCCCATCACAGGAGCCTCATTCATTCTCATGCACAAAGAACAAAGCAGCCCGACGACCGCGAAACGGGTGCTCGAATTCTTTGAATGGAGTTACCGCCATGGTCAGGGACTCGCGGTGAACCTGCACTATGTTCCGATACCGGAGAATGTGATATCACTTGTCGAGGAAACCTGGAAGAATGAAATTAAATCCGAAGGAAAAAGTGTCTGGCAGTAACAGACGGCAGGATAATTGAATTGATCAAAAGAGAGGCGTTTGATACGCCCTCTTTCCTTTTTAAGCAATGACGGGAAATAATGGAATTTAGCAAACTTTTTCAGGAACGAAGCACTCAAAACAGGTCGGATGCCATTTTTAAGGCCATCACCATCATCGGCGCGGCGTTTATTCTGCTGATCATGGCGGCCATATTTTTGCAGCTCCTGGTAAACTCATGGCCGTCCATTCAAAAGTTCGGCGCGGGTTTTCTGTACACCAATGTCTGGGATCCTGTTAAAAGTGTATTCGGAGCCGCCAGTAGTATTTATGGGACAATTGTCTCAACGCTGATCGCGATGATCATTGCCGTTCCTTTAAGTATTGCCATTGCTCTGTTTCTGGTCGAACTGGCTCACCCCGCTGTCAGCAAGTTTTTCGGGGCCGCCATTGAATTGCTCGCGGCCATTCCCAGTATCATATACGGGATGTGGGGACTGTTTGTATTCGCGCCCTTTATTTCGAAATATATTCACCCTGCGTTGAAGACGGTATTTGGGGATAATATTTTCCTACAGGGGCCTCCCATTGGAATCGGGATGTTTACCGCGGGGATTATCCTGGCAATTATGATTCTGCCGTTTATTAGTTCCGTGGTAAGGGATGTATTTATCATGGTCCCTGCTGTTGTAAAGGAGTCGTCATACGGGATGGGATCGACTACCTGGGAAGTGACAAAAAAGGTGACCATCAGGTATGGAATTCAGGGGATCATCGGCGCGACCTTCCTGGGTCTCGGAAGAGCCATCGGGGAGACCATGGCGGTCACCTTTGTTATCGGCAACAGTCATCATATATCGCCATCTCTGTTCGCGCCGGCCAATAGTATCACCGCCACACTGGCAAATGAATTTGCCGAAGCTTCGGAACCGATGTACATGAGTTCTTTGATTCAACTGGGACTCGTACTTTTCGTGATCACATTTATCATTCAGGTGGTTTCTCAGTTATGGCTGCGGAAAGTCAAAAAATCCATGGGGGTACAGTGAACGGACGCTCCCACAGTTTCAGGAAATTTAAGAATGCCCTTGTCAGCATTTTATCCGGGATTTCAGCGGTTTTAGGCTTGTTTATCCTCATTTGGATTATCTACGAGATTATGATCAGGGGCGTCAGCGCGCTGAATATCCCGTTTTTTACTGAACTGCCTACACCGCCCGGAATGGAAGGCGGGGGATTGGCCAACGCGATGATAGGAACTTTGCTGATTACCTTTCTCGCCACCATTCTTGGTGTGCCGATGGGACTCCTGGCGGGGATCTATTTAAGTGAGTTTGGATACCAGTCAAAATTTTCGGAATGGGTGAGATTCTTTTCCAATATTCTGATGGGTACTCCGTCAATTATTATAGGCATTTTCGTTTACACCATTTTGGTTGTGCCGGTGGGGCATTTTTCTGGGTATTCCGGTGGTGTCGCTTTGGCGATTATTATGCTTCCCGTGGTGGCGAGAACAACCGAAGATATGCTGCAAATGGTACCGAACGCGCTGCGGGAATCGGCTCTGGCGCTCGGTTCACCAAGATGGAAAGTTACATTGACGATTGTATTTCGCGGAGCCAAAACCGGCATGATCACCGGTGTTCTGTTAGCGATTGCCCGTGTCAGCGGGGAGACCGCGCCGCTTTTATTCACCGCTTTAAACAGTCCATACTGGCCGGGGATGCTAAATGATTCCACCGCGAATTTGACGGTCACGATATTTAATTACGCCATGTCGCCTTATCCCGACTGGCAGCAGATGGCCTGGGGAGCGTCTTTACTGATCACCCTCGCGGTTTTGTTTGTGACCTTACTGACGAGGTTCGCTTTAAAGGAAAGGAAACAATAGTTTGAACCAGATAGCCGATACTGTAAGACAAATGTCAAAAGTAACGGAGACCGTACCGGAAAAAATCAGGGGTCATATCTCCGTTAAAAATCTGAATTTTTTCTATGGAAAACATCAGGCGCTTTTTAACAATTCCATTGAGATAAAGCCGGGAAAAGTGACGGCGGTGATTGGACCCTCCGGCTGCGGTAAATCGACTCATTTACGTGTTTATAACAGAATTTATGAGCTGTATAGAGATCAGCGCGCCGATGGCGAAGTTCTGCTTGACGGTGTGAATATTTTGTCGGAAGACCAGGATCTGATCGACCTGCGTAAACGTGTGGGTATGATTTTTCAGAAACCGACTCCGTTTCCGATGACTGTATTTGATAACGTGGCTTACGGTTTACGTTTGCATTATAAACTGAGTAAAGGGGAGATCGCCTCAAAAGTGGAAGGGGCGCTTCATCAGGCTGCCTTATGGAAAGAAGTCAAGGATAAGCTGAGCAGCCCCGGAACGGCGCTTTCAGGAGGACAACAACAGCGCCTCTGTATAGCGAGAGCAATAGCGGTTGAACCGGAAGTTCTTTTGATGGATGAACCGACATCGGCGATCGATCCTGTGGCGACCGCGAAAATTGAAGAACTGATATTAGCCCTAAGGGAAAATTACACCATCGCCATCGTAACCCACAATATGCAGCAGGCGGCGCGTATCTCTGATTATACCGCGTTTTTTTATGAAGGGCATATCGTGGAATACGGAGTGACCGATCAGTTATTCACAAATCCGAAAGAAAAACAGACAGAAAATTATATTACCGGTCGATTTGGTTGATTTAAAGGAGTAGTATTATGACGATCCATTTACATAAGGCTATCGAGAATTTAAAGAAAAAAATTCTCACGCTTGGCGCCATGGTTGAAGAGACCGTTCAGAACGCGGTTCTGGCGCTTGACAGTGATGATATTGAACTGGCCAAAGATATCATCAAAAATGATACAAAAATTGACGAAATGGAAGTCGAAGTCGAAGAGGAATGTCTTAAAATTCTGGCTTTGCATCAACCGGTCGCTATCGATTTGCGCTATGTGGTCGCCGTGCTCAAAATAAACAGCGAATTGGAAAGAGTGGGAGACCTTGCATCGAATATCGCTCAGCGCGCGGTCGATCTTCACGATTATCCCGCCATTGATTTCGAATTTAACTTCAGGGAAATGGGTGAAATAGCAAAAAGCATGCTGCGGTCAAGTCTGGATGCCCTTATCAATCTTGATTCCAAACAAGGAAGGCAGGTTTGCGCCGACGATGATCAGATTGATCAGATGCATGAACATGTTTTTCATGTGGTTCGTGATGCCGTTCTCGCGAAACCGGAGAATATTTTTGTGTACACTCAGTTTTTATCTGTTTCCAGATATCTGGAACGCATTGGGGATTCAGCGACCAATATCGCGGAGGATGTTATCTACATGGTTGAAGGTATTATCGCCCGGCACAGTCCGGAAAAACTAAGAATTGACCACGATTAGTTTTCTATCTTAAATCCTATCAAAAAATAAACGGGATATCAGCCGATACCCGTTTATTACGCATTGTTTAAAACTACCCCCTAACCCCTTTTCCTGGGGAAAATCGACGTATCCCCATTTATAATTTCACCCTTCCAAAGGGGGACTAAGGGGGTTATCAGCCGCCAAATCCAACCCGGATGAAAAAAGGGACTGTCGCGCCCGCGAAATTTGACAAAATTTTTCCAAAGTCTTGAACATCTGATAATCTTTGTTAATATTATAGCCGGTCAATATTCCGGGACTAGCCGCCAATATTTAATTATAGAATTCGAAACTTAAGTAGATCACCGGAAGTCGCGAAGCACTATTTGACGCGGATAAAAACATTCTACTCTAAGGAGATGACATGCAAATAATGATTAAAATGTCCCTTACCTTTCTAAGTTTGGTCTTGTTCTTATCCTGTACACCGGAACCGCCTGAAAAGTCCCTCGCGCCCCGATGGGGAATCGTCATACATACCGGGGCCGGTAGTTTTACGCTTGATGATCTGGATGAGGCCGACGTTCAGGACAGAACATCCGTCATGACGGAAGCGCTTTCAGCCGGGCACGCGATTTTAAAGGCAGGCGGCAGCAGCATGGACGCGGTGGAAGCAGCCATTGTCATATTGGAAGACAGCCCGCTGTTTAATGCCGGAAAAGGAGCGGTTTTTACCCATGAAGGCACCAATGAAATGGATGCCGCCATCATGGACGGGAAAACACTCAATGCCGGCGCGGTCGCCGGGCTTAAACATGTAAAAAATCCTATCAGGCTGGCGCGTAAGATCATGGATGGTTCCCCTCATGTGATGATGATCGGGGAAGGCGCCGAAAATTACGGTCGGGAAACCGGTGGGATAGAATTTGTGCCGAAAAGTTATTTCTATACGGATAAGAGATGGGAAGATTTACAAAAAATCTTAAAGAGAGAGAAGACCGATGAAAAAGTATTTATGAATAAATCATCAAATAGATTGAATGAGGATCACGATGTCTATGGCACTGTTGGCGCCGTCGCGCTGGACAAAAACGGAAACCTGGCCGCGGCGACCTCCACCGGCGGAATGACGAATAAACGCTACGGTCGGGTCGGCGATGTTCCGATTATCGGGGCGGGCACCTACGCGAATAACGCCAGCTGCGCGGTTTCGGCGACCGGACACGGGGAATACTTTATCCGCTTCACGGTGAGCAGGGATATCAGCGGCAGGATGGAATATGCCGGTTATTCGCTTCAGGCCGCGACGGATTCTGTTGTTTTGGGTGTTTTAAAAAGGGCGGGCGGCAAAGGCGCGGTTATCTCGATCGATCACGAGGGAAATGTGGCCGTATCGCTGAATGACACGGGAATGGGGCACGGCTATATGGGACCGGACGGGAAGGCAATGATCAGGTGGAATACCAAAAATTATGTACCGTTTTAAAGGCACCGGACTATGTTCGGCGAACATCATCTGTATTCCTGTGATAAACTAACCTAATGTGTGAAAATTGATATCTGTGTTGTTCGCGGCGCCTTCAGAACAACGATTGTCTAAAATGAATTTGCGATAATCATATATCAGGAATACTATTTATTTGAATAATCTCGATCATCCTAAATTTTTAATTTATTGCGACCTATTTATCATTTGGGTATTTTTTATCCCATACAATTATTTAATCAATCGCCCAAATTTATGTAATACGATTTGCGGAGTGGCTATCAAAAAGTGGAGGTAAAGAAATGAAACGGGTTATTACGCTCATAATTCTTACACTCACAGCAATATTTTTTATTCAATGTAGTTCGGATGATTCCACCGCCGGCAATACTCAGGGCGCTGCCGCCTATGGCGTAGTGATTGATGTGGCGCATGGGGGCAAGGATCCGGGCGCTATAGTAAACACAGGATCAGCAAGTGAGAAAGATATAGTACTGCAAATTTCGGGTAAGATAAAAGCTGAGCTGGAAAAGAATGATATTCGCGCGCTGCTGACCCGTGAAGACGACAGTTTCATCTCATTAAAAGACAGAATCATTATGACGGAAGATTCCAAAGCCGGGTTGATTATCTCGATTCATACAAATGTATCGAATGATCTAACAAAAAGCGGTTATATTACGTTCTATCAGGATAATAATTCTGAAAGCGGGCGATTAGATCGTCTTGTTCATGAAGAATTAAACCGGTTAAATTTGCTTAAGGATAACGGAAGTCAGGCCGGACCTTTCTATATGCTGGCGGAATCATCGGTGCCGGCCATTCTGATCGATCTCGGGTATATTTCAAACCCGAAAGATTTAAATGACATAACGAATATTGACAATCAGGAAAAGATAGCGGCCGCGCTAACGATGGCGGTAATAGAATATCAACGAAAATAGCTTGACGGAATAAAATAATTGATCGCCGGATGTTTAGCGGGAGAAGAAAAGTGAAATCAAAAAAGGATATTAAACGGGAATATAAAGAGCGTCCGAAACAGGGCGGCGTCTTTCAAATAAAGAACACTCAAAACGGTAAAGTGTTTCTCGGGAGCAGCCTGAATCCGGAAGGATTTCTAAACAGGCAGAAGTTTCAGCTAAAACTCGGTCAACATAAGAATAAGGCGCTTCAGCAGGAATGGACTGAATTCGGTGAAGAAAATTTTCTCTTCGAAATACTGGACATGGTAGAAGACAAAGGTGAACCCGGATTCGACTTTGATGATGAACTGACGCTGGTGGAACAGATCTGGCTCGAAAAACTTCAGCCGTTCGGTGAAAAAGGGTACAACACGGCGTCTTAAAGTTTCCATCGGAGTCCTTTGATACAATCAAATCATAAATAAAAAACAGGCGACGCTGAATAAAAGAGCGCCGCCTGTCTTCTTTTGCAGGGTAGTATGAATGTCCGTTCTACTCGGCTGAGAATCCAAACTGACTTAAATAAGTCCATCCCTTAATCCATAATTCCGCGTTGGGATCAAACGCGCCCTGATAATCAGCGGTTGTATAGAAAGCATCTTCCAGTGTGTAGGTATCACCTGTGGCTTCTGCTGCATTGGGTCTCGGATCAAATCCGCTCATCCGGTTGCTGTTGGCCAACCGCGGATCGATGATCCGGTTTTTTCTGTTGGCGTCGCTGAACAAAATCTGCTCATAGTCATGTTTGCACATTTCCGCCGCGGTATTACCGTTGCCAAAAGCGTACCAGATATTGTTTCTGAAATCGATATCACCGGCATCAAGGCGGGCGCGGCTGTCTTCACCGCTGCTCAGATCTTCGATGTCAATCGCAAGACTGGCAAAATCATAAAAAATGCTGTTGTAATATTTGGCTCCGGCATTGTCGCGGATCTTAAAAGTCATATTATCCGAATTGGAACTGCCCGCGCCTGAACCGATATAGGTTACGTTGGATATGGTCGGGATGGCAAAGGGGAGTCCGTCTTCAGGATCGGTGCCTCCGTCATGTTCACCGGCGCGGTCACCGGCATCGGCCGCCTGGAGAGAAAGCCAGAACTGTCCCTTGCCGCGGAATCCTTCGTCATAATCAAAGGTATCGTCGCCGTTATAGGCGCCGACCAGATATTTACAATTGACGGTTCCACCGAACCATTCAAATCCGTCGTCCTTATTAAACACCACTTCCACATGCTCTACGGTGGTGCCGGAGCCGACCGCTCCAAAGGTTACCCCGTTAATTTCATTGGCCAGACCGATTTCCGTGCCGCCATAACGAACAGAGACATACTTCAATATTCCCGAATTATCCGAATCATCATCCCCGCCGTAAGCTCCGCGCGCTTCATCTTCAGGAATTCCTTCAATTTGACCCACACCGGCGGCGGTGTTGATGCCCGCTTTACCCAGTATAATTAGTCCTCCCCACAAGCCGCGTACATTTAACGGATTGGAAAGATCATCCGACTCGGCTGTAAAAATAATCGGACTGGTTGGTGTTCCTTCCGCGAGAATTTTACCGCCGCGGGCCACAACCAGGGCGCTGGCGTTCGCTCCCTGTCCGGAACGGCCCTTGATTACCGTACCCGGTTCGATGGTAAGAATCTGCCCGTCATTGACAAATACAAAGCCGTCCAGAATCCATACTTTGTCGCTGGTCCAGGTCATCGTTCCTGTGCCCATTCCGTGATCTTTAACGGTAATGCGCAGCGTGTCCATCGCGGTGTATTCGGTCGCGTCAAGAGACGGGGTGACGGATGTGCTGCTGTCTTCGCTGCATCCGGCCGTGAAAGCCAGGCCGATGATCAGCAGCATGAAAATTGTTAAACTCTTAAACATGTAATACCTCCTAAGTTAGATAAGTTTGGATTTTTTAATGTGATGATTGATTTCAATTAAGGTCATAATGATTCCGCTGTTTCCTTGTTTAGATGGAATATTTCAGACCGATGGAAAATGTCCGGCCTGTTTTATAACTCTGATAGACATAATCGCTGCCTTTATAGTGCTGCACTTTCTTTGTTTGCGAATCAAGCAGATTTTTTGCGGAGAGCGATAAACTAAACCCGCCTGCCAAACTTTGCCCGAACATGAGATTCAATGTGCCCTGCGGTTGTTCGTAAACATTTGGGGTGGCGCCAAGGGTAACTTCCGACAGGCGCTCTCCGAACACATTGTAGAAAATTCCGGCGGAAGTTCCCGTATCCGCCGTGTCATACAAAAGGTTCAGATTTAGAATATATGGGGACTGTCCCTGGAGCTCGCGGGTGCTTTCGGCGTAAGGATCGCTGGCCCTGATGCGGATCATTTCACTCTCCGGAATATCCACCTGTGAATGCACCAGGGTCAGGTTCACGTTGATTCGGAAGTTATTCAGCAGAGAATGAAACTGATCAAGCTTTTTGTTGACTTCAAACTCCGCGCCGAATAAAATGGCATTATCCACATTCTCATACCGTATTTCATTATTGTCATTCCTGATCACCCGTTCGATCGGGTTGCTGAATAGTTTGTAGAATCCGCTCACGGCGATGATTTCACCGGGTCTTTCAAACCATTCCCAGCGCAGGTCGATATTATCGATTAAGGCGCGTTCTAAGTCGGGATTACCCGCGACAATGTAACCGGCGGCAAAATCTTCCGATTGGAAAGGCGCCAGTTCCCGGATGGTCGGGCGGGCCAGCGTCCTGCCGTAAGCCGCGCGCAAATTCATTTTGTCATTAAGAGAGTAAATAAAGTTGACTGAAGGCAGTAAATCAGTTTCGCTGATAACACCCTTATCAAATCCGGAGGCCAGTGTTTCCACCTCCATATCGGTGGATTCCAGGCGCATTCCGCCCGCGAATCGCAGTTTGTTCATTAGCGGTAGTTCAATCATGGCGAATCCGGCGGTGATATTTTCGTATCCATCGTAGTTGGAGCGGTCTTCGGAAGCATCTACAATGTAATTTCCAAAAACAGGCTGACCAAGATCGTTATATTGAATACTGCCGTCGGGATTATAGAGCAGTCCCGTATTGGATTCTGAAAAATAGGTTAGCGGATCACCATCGTAGCTTAACTGGGATGCGTTTTCATATTTGAATATTCGTTCACGAAATTCCCTTGTTTTATTGCTCGCCAGGGCGCCGGCTTTTATTTTACCGTTTTGTCCGTTCCATTGTTTAAAGGGGACAGAGAGTTTAATGTCAAAACTGAAATTATCTTCGTTAAGGTCACGGTAATATCTGGCCGGAACAGGGTAGGCGGATGGGGCGATTTTATATTCCCGCGTGCCGTCGGGCAGATCCCGGTAATGATCGCTGAAAAAGCGCATATCCGGTTCGTACTGTTTGGAAAGCGCGTAGGAACCGATCCATTCAACCTTCGCGTCAAGCAGGTTTGGCAAAAAATGTTCGCCGCGCAACTGTGAAGAGAACAAATCCCGTTCCGTGTATTTCAGCACCCTTGTTTCGTACACGGCGTCATCGATGGTGCCTTCGTTATAGAATCCGCTGATATACCTGGCGCTTGATTCCGCGCCTTTGGAGTAAAGAAAATTACTGTGTATTTCGTGGTGATTATTTATTTTGTAGGCCAGATTCATCAAACCGCCCCAACTGACATCGTTGACGCCCTTTGATTCGGTCAGATCAAATTCATTATCCAGGGTGGGTTTGGTGTCGACGCTGCCGGTTAGCTTATACTTCCCGATACGTCCATTATCGTAATAATCATTTTTGTTGGAATAACTCATACTGGCGAGATAGCCCAGTTTGCGCCCGAACAACCTGGTCTGATTTCCAATGGAAAGCGCGTAACTTTGATTTACCGGCGCGGATTTCGTTGTCGGTGACATCAGAGAGTTAAACGATTTGGAATAAGAGTCCAGTTCGTTTGCCGCTTCTCCCGTGTCATCGCTGATCGCTTCGCCATAATCGGGGACATGAACGGAACTATGGTCCAGCGCGCCCGGGATGGCCCTTGTCCCGTCATCAAATCCAAGCCAGTCGGATGAACCGCCGTCATAGGTTAGAAAACGGTTATTAAAAGTGGCGTTTGAATTATAAGATGAGGAAGCCGAAAAATTTACGGTGAGATACTCGGGGAAGCTTTTGGTGCCGATATCAACGATTCCCCCGGAAAAATTGCCCGGTTGATCCGGTGTGAAAGTTTTGAGGGTGACGATATTATCCAGCAGATTGGATGGCAGAATATCCATCTGAAAGGCTTTTTTGTCCGGATCGGAGCTGGGCAGTTCGGCGCCGTTTAACTGGGTGCTGGAATACCGTTCGCCCAGTCCGCGCACATACACATATTTTCCGCCCACCACCGAAGCGCCGGTGACCATCTTCATGGCCGAGGCCGCGTCGCCGCTTACCGAACGGGAAATGGCTTCGGCGCTGATGGCGTCGCTAAAGGCCGGCGATTTCTGCCGTTTACCGAGCAGGGCGGCTTCCGTATTATCCACCGAGCGGGCTTCCACCACAACAATTTCTGATGTCATTATTTCGGGCTGGACGGTGAGATCAATTTTGACGTTATTGCCCGCCTTGACCCGTAGATTTTCCACTTTTGTCTCGGAATACCCGATGGTCATGATCACCATGGTGTATGACCCCGCCGGTACGGATGGGATCAGGTAATTTCCCTGCAGATCCGACGCCGCGCCGAGCATGGTGTTCTCGAGATAGACATTGGCGCCGATCAGCGGCTCCCCGGATTCGGCGTCCACCAGCTTCCCGCTTATTTTGCCCATAATCAGAGATTCCGATGCCGCGGAATCATTTGGAGTGGTAGCACTCAGGAGGCCAAAAATAAGAAGGGAAAGGATGATATTGACTTGTATAATTTTGTTAAACATATGAAACTCCCTGCGTAAATATTCCATGTATAAATCTTTGCGTGTCATTTTTCTGATCATCGATGCTTCTTTTAATCGATGTGTTAAGATGCGGGGAAACAATTAGAGCTTTCTTAGCGGTCTATTATTTGTTTGCAAGAGTAATGTGAGCAAAGTGTTAGAGCGGCAGGGCTGGGAGGGTTAAAATACAGGGACAGCGCGGGCCCGGAACCCTTTGCGGGTATTCATTTCAGTGAGGAAGAATTTTTTTGCTGGAAATGACTAAATGCATGGCCTATATTTATCTCGTTATTTTTCTAAAACCTTCTTGAATTTGAACGACTATAGTAATTGAATGATATGATTGAAAAGGAATATATAAACAATTGTTTTTATACTGCTGATCTGGCGGGATAAAAACAGTAAAATATTACTATTGGTTGTGGTTAACTAAAACGACAGAGCTAATTCAGAGACCAAAACAAAAATGAGTTCAAAAAACATACACAAAGAACCATTTGATAAGGGAACAATTTCAAAGCTTGAAATTTTTGAAGACTATGCGCAAGCTTGGATACCAACTTTCGTGATGCAGAGCCACGTAAAGGAAATACATATTTTTGACTTTTTTGCAGGGCCTGGTTTTGATGCAGCAAATATACCTGGTAGTCCAATAAGGATTTTGCGTAAAATTAATCAACATTTAGGACACATCTTGGCCAGTAAAACAAAAATAGTATTACATCTAAACGAATATGAGCCCCTAAAAAAGAAGCAACGTAAATTTGACTTGCTTAAAGAAAACTGCCAGCATTTCCTTGACAATAATCCAAAATTCAAATATTTTCTGTCAATTAACTATCATAATGAGAGTGCAGATGCACTTTTTTTCAGACTTTTACCTATAATAGACAAGTATCCTTCACTAGTATATTTGGACCAAAATGGTGTTAAGTTCATTTCTCAAGACTATATAACTAGATTAGAAAAGTTAAAAACGCTTGATTTTCTATATTTTGTCTCATCATCATTTTTCAAGAGATACGGCACGACAGAAGAATTCAGAAAGGTACTTGAAATCGATATTTGTGAATTAGAGAAAGAAGAATATAGAAATATACACCGACTGGTTCTTAATAAAATCAAAACTAGACTACCACAAAAAACAGATTTAAAATTATTTCCATTTTCAATAAAGAAAAATGCCAATATTTATGGAATTGTTTTTGGAGCAAAAAGCTATGCGGCAGTTGACAAATTTTTAAGTATCGCCTGGAAGAGAAACCATTTAAACGGTGAGGCAAATTTTGATATTGATGAAGATAGTATCAAAAAACAAAACTCCTTATTTGATGGGAAAAGCATGACAAAAATTGAGAAATTCCAGATCGATCTTGAAAAAAAGTTAAGAGAAAAGAAGATGAATACAAATAAAGCTGTTTTGTTATATACATATGAGAATGGGCATATCCCAAAACACGCTGTTGAAGTTTTGAAGAAACTGAAAAAAGAAGGTAAACTACATTATGAATCAAAATCTCCCTATCTGACATATGAAAATGTTTTCCGAAGAAATAAGATTATTGAATATAAAATAGAGAATTAGAAATGGCACGATCGAGTATAGAATGGACCGAAATGAGTTGGAATCCAACCACAGGTTGCGATAAAATTTCCGAAGGATGTAAATTTTGTTATGCAGAAGTTATGTCGAAGCGCTTAAAAGTAATGGGAGTTGAAAAGTACAAAAACAATTTTGATATAACTATTCACGAAGATGAATTACAAATCCCATATACTTGGAAGAAGCCTAAGATAGTCTTCGTTAATTCAATGAGCGACTTATTCCACAAAGACGTTCCTATTGGGTTTATAAAAAAAGTTTTTAGAGTAATGAAAGGCAATCCTCAACACGTCTTTCAAGTTCTGACAAAAAGGGCAGACGTTTTAAGATATTATGATAGTGAAGGTTGGTTGGATTGGTCGCATAATATATGGATGGGGGTTTCTGTAGAAAACGATAAAGCAACTAAAAGGATTGACTTATTAAGGGAAACAGGAGCAAGAGTAAAATTCATTTCATGTGAGCCTTTAATTGGGCCGATAGCAAATATAAATCTACGAGATATTGATTGGGTTATTGTGGGCGGTGAAAGTGGCAGAAAACCGAGACCGATGAAAAAAAAGTGGGTAACTGAGATCAAAAATCAGTGCATCAATGCTGGAGTTGCATTCTTTTTCAAACAGTGGGGTGGGACAAACAAAAAGAAAACAGGACGACTCTTGGAAGGCAAGACTTGGGATGGTATCCCCAAAATTGCTATTCATAAAAATGAATTGCAGGAAAAACCAAAATACTGACAATGGATATCCCTTCAGGCGTGTGGTCCAAGAAATTCAGGTTTAGCAGCTATTAACAAAGTTCACACAGATTGAGCAAAAGTGTGATAAAACTTCTACAAGCCACCTGAATGCTCGTTAAGTTATATTAAAGCAGGATCTGTGAACATAATAATATGAAATTTGGAAAAACAATAAAATTATTCTTGACTGATGGAGACACAAATGGAAGGCTGATTTGTGAACTTTCCAATTGGACAGGTAAAGCATACAAACTTCCACGTAACTCGATTAAACTCTGCACAGATAGACCGGAGATGCAGACAACAGGTGTTTATCTGCTACTAAACAAAAGTGCTGATTTATCAAAAAATGGTCAATTATATATCGGTGAGGCGGAGGATATCTTTAAAAGGCTGACACAGCATGTCAAAGAAAAGGATTTCTGGAATGACGCAATTGTTTTTATTAGCAAAGATGACAATTTGAACAAAGCTCATATAAAATATTTAGAAAACAGACTTCATGAGATTTCCTCATCAGCAAACAGATATAAACTGATTAATACTCAAAAACCAACACAATCGAGTATTTCGGAATCTGATAAGGCTGAAATGGAAGAGTTTTTAGCAAATGTATTGACTTTGGTAAGTACGCTTGGATACAACGCGTTTGAACAGATTAGACAGCTTGATACTAAAGTCCAGTCTGATAAAGAAGAAGATTTGTTTTATATTTCTTCCGCCCGTGGAGCAAAGGGATCAGGTAAAACAACCAGCGAAGGCTTCGTGGTAATTAAAAATTCGCAGGTTGCTGATCCCGTAACAAATTCTTATCCAAAATCAATGCAAAAATTTCGTGATACATTGATTTCAGAGGGTGTAATTGTTAAGCAACAAGACAAAATGATACTTAAAAGAGATTACTTGTTTAGCAGTTCTTCTTCGGCTGCCATGATAATTATGGGACGTAGTGCAAATGGATTGACCGAATGGAAAATGAAATCAGGAAAAACATTACAAGACTTTGAAACAGGTGTAAATAATTAAAAACGGCAATGCAGCTAGTATAGTGCATACGGGTTGGAGCTTATGAAATCACTATCCTTTTTATTCAAGCCATTTCCAGCCTATGCAACCATTTTTTGTTTTTTCATTAATATTCACCCCTAATATTCACTTCAAAACCACGATCCCGCCCCTCCACCGTCGCGCGGAAACCCTAATTTACCCATTAGGAACCATATATGACCGCGAAGGAACGATAAATGGCCGGGAAGGGATGATATATGACCTGGAAGGAATGACAATTGACCGGGAAGGAATGATAAATGACCACGAAGGGATCATATATGACCGCGAAGGAACGATATATGACCACTTAGGAACAATATTTGACCGGGAAGGAAGCATATATGACCGCTTAGGAACGATATTTGACCGGTCGGGAACCAGTTCCACCGGTGATCCGTCAAAAAAACATTATTTCTTTATTTTTACCGTCAATTCGCCCTAAAAGCGCGGTCGAAGGACATTTTTAAACGGTTTGACACAAAAACATGGTGAATTAAGATAGAATCATACGGTCAGATAAGTTTTTTTAAAAGAATGAAAATAATTATTGTCAAAAGGTAATTACCTGACATATATTTACCGTGGCATTTTTTCTAATATCTGATTTAATTTGGACGATTATAGTCATTGTATAATAGATAGAGTGAATGATTCTGAATACTTATCAAGATAGCTGTTTTGAGTAATATGAGAATCAGGAGTCGTCATGGATGGAAGAACGACTTTTACCGGCCGTTTAAATGCATTCAAATCCATGGAACGGGTTTCAGAATGTATCACCCGTTATTCCCGCCATATGTACAAGGAAATCAGAACTCATCAATAAAATATGTACTAATCAACAAGGAAAGTGGAAAGAAAATGAAAATCAAAAACTGGATTTATCCGTTCATTCTAACCGGAATGATGATGTTGTTCACGATGGGCTGCAGCAGCGATGACGGCGGTGATCCCACCAGCGGCAATCAGACTCCCGCCACCGGCTGGTCCGTTTTAGGAAATCTGGATGTAAACAGCGTGTATGATCTTTATGTGGACAATAATGGTCATTTATTCGCGGCGGGCGCCTTTACCAACAGCAACGGAAAACGCTATGTAGCCAAATGGGACGGAAGTAACTGGTCAGAAGTCGGCACACTGGATATCAATGGCAATATTTTCGCGATTTGCGGTGACTCCAACGGTAATCTTTATATCGGAGGCGCTTTCACCGATAACAGCGGAAACACCTATGTGGCGAAATGGAACGGCAGCAGCTGGGTCAACATCGGCAGCCTGACATATAGCGGCACTATAAATGATCTCTTCGCTGACGCCTCCGGCAATATTTACATGGCCGCGGACGGATTAAATTTTGATGGTACGCTCGCCGGTAATGTAAATGTCGTCAAATGGAACGGCAGCGGTTGGCAGAGGGTGGGTAGTTTTCTATATACTGACATCATCGCGTTATACATCGACGGAACCGGCAATATATATGCGGGCGGAGGGTCAGGTTCTGCCGCTCCCAATGGCGGATATGTGGCAAAATGGAACGGCAGCGACTGGGATAAGATGAGCAATCTGGATGCCTATGAAAAAGTTTACACGCTCTGCGCGGACGCGAACGGTAATCTTTACGCGGGCGGTGGGTTCGACTTTACCAGTGGATTCGCGGTCAAATGGAGCAACGGCAGCTGGGTTGATATGGGATTAAACGCCAACGATAAGGTTAAATCACTTTGCGCGGATCCCGATGGCAATCTGTACGCCGGCGGAAAATTCTACAACAGCCAGAATAAATTTTATGTGGCCAAATGGGATGGAAACGCCTGGACAGATCTTGGCTTAAACGCCTATAGCGGGGTCAATAAACTCCTATATTCAAACGGAAATTTATACGCTGCGGGATTTTTGCAATTTCAGCTCAACAGCGGACATTATATCGCGGTTTACAGGTAACTGTCTGAACTCTAACCTGCACGCCTTTGGCGGGTTCGTGTGATTTTATGATGGGCTGGAGATATTGTCTGAACCATGATTCGTGTGATTACGTGATAGACTCTGATGGAAGAATCTTAATTTTGAGATTGTCTGGGCTATGATATTTGTGATTACATGAAAGACTGTGA
>JACDJB010001003.1_pt1 | contig 24266 bp, 25 predicted proteins | sample 7454121 | NCBI WGS metagenome assembly JACDJB01 (sample SAMN14253290, study PRJNA609438) | sludge metagenome | isolation source: sludge after 25d culture with pyrite | collected 2018-12-20
GCTTATTCACCGATCATGTTAATCCCCTGCGTCGTCAGATGATTAAGTCAAAACTGAATAACATTGCCAAAGGGAAAGCGAAGTGTGACTATAAAATTAAATAATAGCGAATAACGAATAACTAATAGCTTATAGCTATAAATTCATAATTTAAAAAGCGGGTAACTGGTATGTTTTATACATGTTACTCGCTTTTGTTTTTATACTGGCTGAAATGCAGCATTCGCTATTCACAATCCACTATTTTATTAGCTATTAGACGTTAAACCTTTAAAATGACCACTATTCACTATTAGCTATTAGCTATTCACTTTTAGCTATTCGTTATTCGCTTGAACATCAAAAAAACCTCTCTAAAAACGGAATCAGCAAAGCCGTCATAACCCCCATAATTCCGATTGCCAATCCGCTGATAGCACCTTCCAGGGCGCCCATTTCCATGGCCTTAACCGTTCCAAGTGCATGAGAAGCTGAACCCAGCGCCAATCCTTTGGCAATACTGCTCTTAACACCTACACGACGTAAGATCAGCGGCCCGACGATTCCACCGAAAAGTCCGCAAATTACGACAAAAACAGCTGCCAGCGATGGCACTCCGCCAGTATTCTCTGCCAGATTCATCGCAATGGGCGTTGTAACGGATTTGGGTGCAAGTGAAGCAGTTAACAACCTGTCGGCTCCGAATAATTTAGCAATCAACACCACACTGAGGATACCAACCAGACTTCCGACAAAAACCGAAGTAAGAATCGAAATCACATTACCACGGATGTGTTCAATTTGTTCGTATAGCACATATCCCAGGGCAACCACTGACGGACCAAGCATAAAACTCAACAAACGGGTTTTTTCATAAAATACCTGATATTCAATACCGGTTATTTTCAAAAAAGGAATGATAATAATCATACTTACAAGCAGAGGTTGTAATAGCGGTATTTTAGTTCGCTTATATAAAAAAACGCCCAGCAGGAAACTCCCCAAAGTCAGCAATAAGAAAAAAACTTCTCCGCTTAACAATATCCTGATATGTTCGGAAATACTATTCATTTTTTCTTTGCTCCTATTTTATTCTCAAGTGCCTGCTGCACAAGTCCGACCACAATGATAGTGAGAATGGTACTGATGATAATTGCAGAAAATATCGTAACCAGGGAATTGGACAACAACTCCACATAAGCCACCAGCCCAACAGCCGCCGGAACAAAAAATATGGCCATATTGCGGGTAATTACAGTTGCTGTTTTTCTCAACCACTCGGGTCGTACAATCTTAAACAGCAAACTGAGGAAGAGTAATACCATGCCAATCACACTGCCCGGTATAAATCCGTTAAGTAACAGACTGATTATCTCGCCCAGTAAATAAAAGAGTAGAATAAAAAAAGTACCTTTAATCAACTTTCAGAAATGTTTAGTTGGAATGACTTAAAAAACCGATACAAAGTTAACACTTCCCGGTCACCCTTACAAATTCAGTTTTAATATTCTGCCTGTTAACGATGGTATTGAAATCTCGATCAAATTTTCAGCATTAAAATTGAAATTACCAACATAGGCTTCATCTAAAAGATCAACATACTGATATGACACATTACTTTCCATTTGCAAATAATCCAGTGCTTCTACCGGAACATTCAATGAAATTGCTACCGCGCTCTCGTCGAAATTAACCACGATCAATATCAACTCGCCCTCGTACTTCCTGAAATAAGTAAACTGTTTATCCGGACAATAGGTCCGATGATGAAAATTCGCATACTGCAAATCATACATCACTCCTCTGGAAATGGCCTTTTCAATTAAACTCAGATTAAGTAATCGCCGATAAAATTTACGCAAATGCTGCTGATCACCGGTCAGCTGTTTTCCGTCGAAATTCCCCTTATTACTCCATTGTTGCAGCGTAGCTACTCCCCAGTAGTCGAAAATTGTCGTTCGACCATCCAATCCACTGAAACCCTCCGCATCCATCCCCCGCTCCCCAAGTTCCTGTCCCGCATAAAGCATGAACGGCGCTTTTGTCAACGTAGCGGAGACAATCAAAGCCGGAAGTATTTTCCACGGATTTTCGGCAAAAAAGTCTGAAGCAATGCGTTGCTCATCGTGATTTTCGAGAAAATGAAGCATCTTATCCTCGATTCCTGAAAGAGATTGCCAGGCATGTGTTATCTGCGTCGCAACATGTTGATGGCAAGTAATATTACGAAGCAAATCATACATGCCCACCTTGTCGTACAAATAATCAAATCCTCCGTGAAAAATGTAATTGCGGTATTCCTGCGGATTATAAACCTCTGCTATAAAAATGATTTCAGGATAGCTGGATTTTACCCTTGCTATAGCCCAATGCCAGAATTCTACCGGCACCATCTCAGCCATATCGCAACGGAAACCATCAACTTTTTTCTCTGCCCAGAAAAGCAATATATGCAACATCTTATGCCAGGTATCGGGTATAGGATCAAAGTACGGTTGCCGGCTATTCATATAGTCCACCCCGTAATTCAATTTAACCGTTTCGTACCAGTCATTAATACCCGGATGGGCAGTAAACTGATCATTGCCGGTAGCTTTAGCCGGAAACTCTACATAACCATCAACATCAAACTGCGGATGAAATGACTGACCGGGTAAATAGTAAAAATTATTTTTTGAATGAAATGCGTAGTCTGTCAAATCAGTCTCACCCAGGTCAATTACTCCCTCAGGTTTGGCATCTGAACCATATTGTCTGGCTACATGATTGGGCACAAAATCAATGATAACTTTCAGTCCGGCCCCGTGGGTACGTTCCACTAACCGCTCAAACTCTCCCATCCTGTCCTGCACATTTTCCGATAAATCAGGATCAACATCATAATAATCCTTGATAGCATACGCTGAACCAGCTCTTCCTTTTACTATTGCCGGATGGTCTTTTCGTATTCCGAATGCCGTATAATCAGTTTGAGTGGCATGTTCAATTATGCCGGTATACCAAACATGTGTTACGCCGAGTGATTTTATTTCTTTTAATGCTTTGGTTGTAAAGCTATTAAATTTACCGCACCCATTCTCTTCTAGACTGCCATTGGGTTTATTGGTTGTATTGTAGTTCCCGAACAAGCGGGGCAGGACTTGATATATGATGAATTTGGGCATTACTCTTTAATGGGTTAATGGTTAATGGTAAACCCTGATTTTGTTACACTAGCTTTATTCAACCAATAACTAACCATTAACCACTGACCACTATTATATTTTTTTCTGCAAAAATAAACAAAATCCCTTCAATTGCGTTATTAAAGCAGAACATAAAAAAACAAGTAATAAATTTACGACATGGCAAAAATAACTTTCAAAGGAAATGCAGTCAACACCAACGGTCAATTACCGGCCGTAGGAAGTAAAGCGCCCGACTTTAAATTGGTGGGAGCGGGTTTAAACGAATTATCGTTGGCAGATTATAAAGGGAAACGGGTAGTACTCAATATCTTCCCAAGTTTGGACACAGGCGTTTGTGCTACTTCGGTACGTCAGTTTAACAAATGGGTATCCGATAAAGAAAATACTGTTGTAATTTGTGTATCCAAAGATTTACCTTTTGCTCAAAGTCGTTTCTGCGGAGCAGAAGGTCTGAACAACGTAATTACAGCATCCGATTTCAGATACAATAATTTTGCAACTGATTATGGCGTGTTGATGACTGACGGTCCCCTTGCCGGTTTAATGGCCCGCTCAGTTGTGGCAATTGACGAAAACGGTAAAGTTACCTATACCGAACTGGTACCTGAAATTGTACAGGAACCTGTTTATGAAGTGAAATTCTGAAATTAAAAATAATGTCCGATGTGAATCGGTTCATTTTCTAATGTGTGAAGCGGCAGAGGCGTAGTTAGTTACGTCTCTGCTTTTTTATTGCTTTCTCCCCCGAAGCAGGTTGATATCTCCTTTCAGGTTATATTCAATCCCATCCGAACCTTTTGCTTTGATGACATAAAAATAGGCTCCTTCGGGAACAGCCTTGCCTTTGTACGTACCATCCCACCCCTTTTGTGGATCTGACCAGTGGTAAATTTTAGTACCCCAGCGGTTAAATATCCAGCAATCGAACTCTATGATAGATTTGTAGGCAACCCTGAATTCGTCATTAAATCCATCCGCATTGGGAGTAAACACGTTGGGAGCATACAACGCAGACTCAGACACCTTGATAACCACAGAATCCGTATAACTACAATATGCATTTTCAGTAACCAGTTTAACCGTAAAAGTCCCCGCTTCATTAAAAATATAGCGGTGAATCTCTCCGGTTCTGACAATAAAAGGTGCAGCATTACCGGTTGAAATCTCCCACCTGAAATAATTGGCTACAGGAGTATTGGAAATAGCCGAGAAATTGATTTCCAGAGGGGCTGAACCTGAAACCGTGGTAATACTTTCCGGACGATCTGCTTCTTGTTTTTCAACCCGAACTGTAGCTTCAGTCTTTATTTTGGATATTACCCTGATTGCCTGATACAATGAACTCTGAATTGTTGAAAATGCAACATTTAAATCAGCAGCAAACTGATCTCCAGTCAACGTAAAATAAGTGTCCTTATAGGGCGGATCGTCAATTTCAATTGTATTATCATCAATAACAATCTGTTTTTCAATCTGTTTAGACACCCATCCATCATTCCATTCCAGGGTTTCATATTGTAATGTAAAGTTACGGCCTAACACCTGTTTTAAACCATTTTTTGTCTGATAATACATTTCAGGAATTACTCCATCAAGCGTTAGCGTAAGTTTGTCACAAACCGAAGTCTGAGGATCTGATGTTTTCAAGGCATTTAACGTGGGCTGATATAACTTGTAATCAATTACCCAAACACTTAACTCCTCATTGTATGGCTGTCCGTTTACTGTTCCGGTAATTCTTGCCAGATAACCGGTATGATCATCAGGACTGATACTGACCTGGTTGCTGACAAACTGAAGATCAGGATAGCGGTACCAGTTCACCGTCAAACCCGGGTCAGACAAAGAAACTGAAATTTCCGAGGCGGCTGTTATATCATACATCATGATCAAGTAATCAATGCGGTTCTCAAATTGGAGATAAACTTTTCCTTTGCCTGAGGTCACAGTTATTTGCTGGGCTAGCAATCCGGTCGAAAATACAATCGACAGCATTAAACCCCAGATTTTAAGTATAGATAACTTTTCTTTGAATTTGACAGATATCATATTAAACCTGATATTGTGCTTGATAAATTAAACTGCAAAAGTACGTTTTTCAATTAAATAACAAAAAAAAATGCTATTTATTACTGCTTCCCCCCTGAGGAAGTATTTTTTTTGTACATTTGCATACTATTCTTCAATAAAACTTTGAAATACATTCATTATGCAGACATATATTACAAAATATATTCATCCTTTGCGACATCAAAGTTTACTGATCATGCTGTTATCAGCATTCATGCTCCAGTCATGTTTACTTTTTGCTCAAACTCCTTCATATCCTGTAAAAAATGTAAACGGAATTGAGTGCATCGTATACAAAGTACAACCGGCAGAGGGTTTTTACAGAATAAGTAAAAATTTCAATACAACGGAGGCTGAGATCAGGGCTGTTAATCCGCAAATTACAGATGGATTAAAAGCGGGTATGGAAATATATATACCTGTACAACAGAAAACTAAAACAGAAAAAAACTACATCGAACACCTGGTTGAGAAAAAACAAACCATATTCAGGATACGCAAAATGTATAATATTACTGAGGAAGAACTAATTGAGATGAATCCTCACCTGAAACAAAACTCTCTGCGTACCGGTGAAATTTTAAAAATTCCGCTACCAAAAAAAGAAAAAACTACGGAAGATGCTAAAAAAGAAGAAATCAAACCATCAACCACTCAACATAACAATCAATCTGTAAAAAATGAAACTACAGAGCATAAGCAAGATAAGAAAGTAATAACAGATAACATCAGATTAAAAAAGCCTGATAATCTGAACATTGCTTTTTTACTGCCATTTATGCTGGATCAAAAACAGGATGCATCCGATAAACGTTTTATCGAGTTTTACACAGGTGCACTGATCGCTATAAAGCAAGCTAAGGAAAATGGGATTAACTTCGACATACATACTTTCGATGCTGAAAAATCCGATTTGAAAATTATGGAAATACTGCAGGACTCTAATCTGGCAAAAATGGATTTGATTGTCGGACCTGCATTCTCCAACCAAATATCCGTTATTGGTGATTTTGCACGGATGCATAAAGTAAAAACCCTGATTCCTTTTTCATCCAAAATCATCGACATTGAAACAAACCCTTATCTGTATCAGTTTAATCCCGGACAAGACACGGAATTAAAGAAACTAAAGGAAATAATTCAATATGAAGGAAATAAAACCAATTTTATCTTTGCAGAGCTTAGTCATATAAGTCCGAATGATGATAGTTTTGTACTTTCCCGTTCATTAAAGCAACTGATGCAATCAGAAAATCTTTCATTTAAAACAATTTATCTGAACCCAGACTCACTGCATCACATCAGACAAGCTTTAAATCCCCTGAAAGAAAATATTGTTTTTTTCAATACAAGTAGGATTAATAACCTGAGTATATATTTAAGCGAACTGAACCGTTTGTCGGCTTCTGTAAACCTGAAAATTTACGAACCGTTTTCATGGCGAAATTCAAAACTGGAAAAACCGAGATCTTTCTATTTGTCGGTTTTCAAGAATGAATATCCGGAGTCCGCATACGAGCAATATGCCAATGAGTTTTCTTCGTTATTTGACTGGACACCTTCAAGCGAACTACCCAGATATGATTTATTAGGCTATGATCTGATGCATTATTTCATCCGGGAGGTTTTAACGATAAAAAACTCACCCGCAGAAAGCTATCCGATTCGCGAAGGTATCCAATCCAATCTGAAATTTGAAAAAGCTGCAACAACCGGAGGATATATCAACAGACTTATCAATCATTACGAATAATGCAACAGCGTGCTCAATATAAAATAACCGGGGTTATCAGCATTTTATTTATCTTTTTATCTTTTGCTGATGCGCAAAACAACAAATTTCAAAGTGAAACCTATATAGGAATCACCGGAGGACCTAATGCCTCGATGGTCTATTTCAGACCTCAGGTTGTTCAGGATTTTTTGTTTGCCTATCAGGGTGGATTAACTGTCAGATACATCAATGAGAAAAGCCTCGGATTGCAGGCTGAAATTAATTATACGCAAAGAGGCTGGAGTGAGAAAGACAAAAGTTTTGTTAAAAGGCTGGATTATATAGAAGTTCCTTTTTTAACACATGTATATTTTGGAGATAAAGCTCGTTTTTTTTTCAATATCGGACCGAAAATAGGATATTTGCTACATGAAACTGTGATTCAGAATGTTAATCCGGCATCCACAAATGAACAACATGTACAATCCATTCAAAATAAGTTTGATTACGGACTGGCATTGGGGTTAGGCTGTATGTTTAAAATAAAAAAACAATTGATACAACTTGAAGGCAGGGGAAATTTCAGCGCCAGTGACCTTTTTTCAAACGACAGAAGGGACTATTTCGATAATTCCAACCTGATACACGGGTCGGTCACTTTAGGTTGGTTGATACAAGTAAAATAAATAAAGCAAAATCACATGGATCAGAAAATTTTAGAAACAAGAGTTAATATTTTCCGTTTTACTGAGTTAGAGCCTGAAATTCAAGTATTAATTAACAAAGCTAAAGAACAGGTTGATAATGCTTATGCCCCTTATTCAAATTTTCGTGTCGGAGCGGCAGTTTTACTGCAAAACGGGGCATTATTTGTAGGCAACAACCAGGAAAATGCAGCATATCCTTCTGGGTTATGCGCAGAGAGAGTTGCTTTATTTTATGCTAATGCGCAGTTTCCTCAAGTGCCTGTAAGAGCAATTGCCATAGCTGCACACACAGGAGATAATTATCTGGCTTATCCGGTAACTCCGTGCGGTTCATGCAGACAAGTCATGCTGGAAACAGAGACTCGCTTTGAAAAGCCGATAGATATTTACCTATACGGTACAGAATGTATCTATCACATCGAGAATGCAGCTCAGCTTTTACCTCTGAGATTCGAAAAAAAGAGCCTGGAACAGAATCATTAATAATCTGATCAGCTATTCGCTATTAGTTATTCGCTATTTTTAATTATCTTTGCACCACTTTTTTCGAATAACAAAAAATCATGTTTTCAACCTGTAAAACATGTATACAGATGATTTTCAGATTATAAAAAAATGGCAAAGGAACTTAAGGAATTGACTTCAAGAAGTGAGAATTACTCACAGTGGTATAATGATTTGGTGTTGAAAGCTGATTTGGCAGAAAATTCTGCTGTCAGGGGATGTATGGTTATCAAACCTTATGGTTATGCTATATGGGAGAAAATGCAGGCCGAACTGGATCGCATGTTCAAGGAAACCGGACACGTAAATGCTTATTTTCCGTTATTTATACCCAAATCTTTTTTAAGCAAAGAAGCCGACCATGTAGAAGGTTTTGCTAAAGAATGTGCTGTGGTTACCCACTATCGCCTGAAGAACAATGCTGAAGGTAAAGGTCTCATTGTAGATCCCGAAGCCAAACTGGAGGAGGAACTGATTGTTCGTCCGACCTCTGAAACCATCATCTGGAACACCTATAAAAATTGGATTCAATCGTACCGCGACTTGCCTATCCTGGTAAATCAATGGGCTAACGTGGTTCGCTGGGAAATGCGTACGCGCTTGTTCCTGCGTACCGCCGAATTCCTCTGGCAGGAAGGCCACACCGCCCATGCCACAGAAGCAGAAGCTATGGAAGAAGCCATCAAGATGATGCACGTATATGCTGATTTTGCTGAAAACTTCATGGGTGTACCGGTTATCAAAGGAACCAAATCGGCCAACGAACGTTTTGCCGGCGCATTGGAAACATTCTGTATTGAAGCTCTGATGCAGGATGGCAAAGCCTTACAGGCCGGAACATCTCACTTCCTCGGTCAAAATTTTGCCAAAGCATTTGACGTAACTTTCGTGGATAAATCAAATAAACAGGATTATGTCTGGGCAAGCTCCTGGGGTGTTTCCACCCGCCTGATGGGCGCACTGATTATGACCCATTCAGACGACAACGGGTTAGTATTGCCACCCAAATTAGCGCCATTTCAGGTTGTTATCGTTCCGATATACAAAAACGAAGAGCAACTGTCGGCGATTACCGAAAAAGTGGATACAATCATTTCTACCCTCAAAGCCAAAGGCATCAGTGTAAAATATGATAATAACGACACAAAAAAACCAGGCTGGAAATTTGCTGAATATGAACTAAAAGGCGTTCCGGTTCGCTTAGCCATTGGTGCTCGGGACATTGAAAACGGGACCATTGAAGTCGCACGCAGGGATACCCTGACGAAAGAAACCGTCTCCATCGAGAACATTGAAAACTACATTGCAGGCTTGTTAAATGACATTCAGCAAAATATCTTCAAGAAAGCACTTGATTACCGGGCATCCGTTACACGCGAAGTGAACTCCTATGATGAATTTAAAATTGAAATTGAAAAAGGAGGGTTTTTACTTTGTCACTGGGACGGCACACCGGAAACGGAAGAAAAAATCAAGGAAGACACCAAGGCGACCATCCGCTGCATTCCTATTGAGGGGGATAAAACACCCGGTGTTTGTATGGTAACCGGTAAACCGTCGACACAAAGGGTAATTTTTGCAAGGGCTTATTAAAAACCTGCAAATCATCAAAAACTTTATAGTAATGCCTTGGATGAACCTTTCCAGGAACATCCGAGGCAATATAATGTATGTAAGTCGAAACCTTCCAGCGACTCCTCCGGATGAATGGGAATCACTTCGTACTGTTCATTTACAATGACAACTACTGAATCACCTTTCTCATTTTTCACGCGGAAACGGTGAATCTTACATTGCGGGCAAAGCTTTTTCTTCATAAAAGACTACCTGTTATTCTCCATCCAGAATATCTGTACCAATATATCCGGGCTGCATAGCGTCAATCAAACGCTCATTTTCAACCTGGATAACACGTCCCGGATACATATTTACCCAGTTGTGATTATGCGTAGCCATAATCACTGTAGTACCCGACAAGCGGATTCCATACAACAGCTCAATCAGGTCACGTCCGGTTTCCGGGTCTAAGTGTCCGGTAGGCTCATCAGCTAAAATGATTTCCGGAGAATTAAGCAGTGCCCTGGCTATTGCCACACGTTGCTGTTCACCTCCAGACAATTGGTGGGGACGTTTGTAACCTTTATTCTTCAAGCCTACCTGAGCAAGCACAATCTGAATCTGCTCTTCAATGGCATCTTTCTCTTTCCATCCGGTTGCCCGCAACACAAATTCCAGATTAGCATTCACCGTACGATCGGTAAGTAACTGAAAATCCTGGAAAACTATCCCTATTTTTCTTCTGAGAAAAGGAATTTGCTTGTTTTTTATCTCATTCAGATCGAATGAAAGCACTTCTGCATTACCACCACTAACAGGTACTTCCTTATAAAGCGATTTTAGAAAAGTACTTTTACCACTACCTACTTTTCCCAGCAGATAGATGAATTCACCTGAAGAAATGTCCAGATTAACATCCCTCAGCACTGTTAATTCCTGTTGACAAATATCAACATGTTCGTATTTAATCAGCATTTTCTTTTCCATGACTTACAAAATGAATGCGATTATTTATGCCTTTTTTTCAATTCCCGGCCCAAATCATCTAAAGAATAGCCTTTGGAAGTGAGTAACACAATGAGGTGATATAATAAATCTGAGGCTTCATACAAAAACATTTCATCCGTTCCGTTGGTAGCTTCAATTACAGTTTCTACCGCTTCCTCACCTACCTTTTGTGCCATCCTGTTCACTCCTTTTCTGAACAAAGAGGTTGTATAGGAACCTTCGGGCATTTCGTTAAAACGTTGTTGTATAAAATGTTGAAGATAATTCAGGAAGAAGAAGTCGCCCTGATTGGATTCATTCCAACAGGTATCTGCGCCGGTATGACAAACGGGGCCAACGGGCTTAACCTTGATTAAAAGTGTATCATCATCACAATCAGTCAGAATAGAAACTACATGCATAAAATTTCCACTCTCCTCTCCTTTTGTCCAAAGGCGTTTTTTGGTTCTGCTGTAAAAAGTTACTTTACCGGTTTCTTTGGTTTTATTAAATGCTTCTTCATTCATAAAACCGAGCATCAGCACTTTGGATGTAAGCTCATCCTGTATAATAGCCGGAACTAAGCCATCCATTTTATTAAAATCTATATTCATTCGACAATAATTTTTGCGAATTTACGATAATTCCGTGAGAACAACAAAAAAAACCGGAAAGCGGAAAGCGGAGAACGGAAAACTTAAATTTTTAATTTTTTAAACCATTAAGCACTATTCACTATTCGTTCTCCGCTTTCCGTTAAATTAAGAAGATTCCCGCTTCATCACAGGCCTTACGCATATCATCGGGCCAGATACTTGCCTGAATTTCGCCTATGTGGGCTTTTCTCAGAAAAAACATACAAAGTCGTGACTGCCCGATACCTCCCCCGATAGAAAGTGGTAAAGAGTCCTCAATCAATCGTTTATGGAAGTAAAGTTCCAGTCTGTCGGTTTTATTTTCGAGTTCAAGTTGTCGTAACAAAGCTTCTTTATCCACCCGGATTCCCATGGAAGAAATTTCTAATGGCATTTCAAGTATCGGATTCCAAAGAAGGATATCACCGTTCAGACCGGGCAATCCTTTTTCGCCCGGAGTTGTCCAGTCATCATAATCAGGAGCACGGCCATCGTGTTTTTCACCGTCACCCAGTTTAGCTCCTATACCGATTATAAACACAGCGCCATATTGTTGGGTAATTTTAAATTCTCTTTCTTTAGGAGATAAATCAGGATACAGTTGGCGCAACTCTTCAGCATGAATAAACTGAATTTCATCCGGAAGAATCGGTCTGATTTGCGGAAAACTTTCAGAAACCAGATACTCCGTACGCAGCAGCGTTGCATAAATACGTTTCACAATTATTTTCAGGAAATCAATATTGCGTTCCTCTGCAGTCATGATACGCTCCCAATCCCACTGATCAACATACAGCGAGTGAATATTACCCAGCTCCTCATCAGCCCGGATGGCATTCATATCAGTATAAATACCATAACCATTTTCTATATCATAATCCGCCAGCGTCACCCTTTTCCATTTTGCGAGCGAATGAACCACCTCAGCACGAACATCCTGCATGTCTTTTATCGGAAAATTAACCGCCCTCTCAACGCCATTCAAATCATCATTCAAACCCGTTCCACGCAATACGAACAAAGGAGCAGTTACTCTTCTGAGTCGTAATTCGGCAGACAAATTAGCCTGAAAAAAATCTTTAATCTTTGCGATACCCACTTCTGTCTGCTGGAGATTCAGTAATGGTTTATAATTGGCCGGTTTTATCAAGTAGCTCATAGAAATTATTTAACGTAATGTTTGAAATAAAGAGCAAAGATAATCAAATTGTAAGAATTATAAGCATTTCGCCACACAAAATATACAACATTTACTTTATTCCGATTTAAATGAAACAACAAAGCCTCTTTCTTTGTAGAAAAAGGCTTTAATATTTACTTAAAATCAGGGTTTTAAATGCGTTCGTATACAGAAAAACTATACGGATACTCATTCTTTTCATCAGTGGAATGGTCTTCTCTCGAAACCTCTTTCCATTTGCTCCAGTCTATTTCCGGAAAATAAGTATCGGCTTTAAAATCACCATGTACCCAGGTAAGGTACATCGAATCGACCGAATCCATACACTGTTTATACACGGCTGCGCCACCGATCACAAAAACCTGTTCAGCATTGGAACACAATTCAAGTGCATCCTCAAGTGAGTCTGCTTCAAAATAACCTTCAACAACGCCTTCCGAAAGCATGGTTGTCAGCACAATATTGGTTCGGTTTGGAAGTGGACCGTTTGGCAGACTTTCAAAAGTTCGTTTGCCCATTACGACTGTATGTCCGGTTGTGAGATTTTTAAAATGCTTCATATCAGCCGGTAAATTCCAAGGAAGCTTTTTCTTATAGCCGATCGCGTAATCATCCGCGAGTGCGGCAACAATAGAAATTTTTGGCATGTCTCTGATGTGTGAGGTAAATAATAATTGACAAAAAATGACTCAATGACAATTTTGTTTTATTGTTTTTGCAGTCGCAAATGTAATCATTTTTTGCACAAATAAAAATAAATTGTGCGATTATTTACATTTTACACAGCTACTATCCCTTTGATATGCGGATGCGGATCGTAATTTATTAATTCAAAATCTTCAAATTTAAAGCTAAAAATATCCTTAACATCCGGATTAATCTTCATATCAGGTAAAGCACGAGGTTCGCGGGTTAATTGTAATTTAACCTGCTCAAGGTGATTGGTATAGATGTGCGCATCACCCAGTGTATGAACAAAATCACCCGGTTTCAATCCCGTTATCTGGGTCATCATCAGCAACAGCAAAGCATAGGATGCAATATTAAAAGGCACACCCAAGAAGATATCTGCACTGCGTTGGTACAACTGAAGACTCAATCTGCCATCCGCCACATAAAACTGAAAAAAAGCGTGACAGGGAGGCAGATTCATATTGGGTAAATCAGCCACATTCCAGGAACTTACAATTATTCTTCTGGAGTCCGGGTTGTTTTTAATCGTATTGACAACCTCCGTAATCTGGTCAATGTGCCCTCCGTTGTAATCCGGCCAGGAGCGCCACTGATAACCGTAAACATGCCCCAGGTCTCCATTCTCATCTGCCCATTCATTCCAGATTCTAACACCGTTTTCCTGCAAATATTTTACATTTGTATCGCCATTCAAAAACCAAAGTAATTCATGAATTATGGATTTCAAATGTAATTTTTTAGTTGTCAGGCATGGAAATCCTGCGGATAAATCAAAACGCATCTGATGTCCGAAAACCGACAAGGTACCGGTACCCGTACGATCCTCTTTTCTGACTCCTTCTTCTAACACCCGGGTTAAGAGATCTAAATATTGTTTCATCTGTTTTTATTTACAATTTAACTATTTACAATTTACGATTTATCCATTTACGATTTGCATTTCACTTCATGCTCTTACTAAAATCGTAAATCATCTCAGGCTCATTCTGATAACCTTAAACTCAGTTCTCCTGTTAATCTGATTGGCGATTTCCTGTTCTTCAGGCTTTAGTGTTAATATAAATTCTTCCGTCAAAGCCTGTTCCAACGGCAAGAATGAATGTTCTGCATGTAATGACTCATCTACTACATAAGGTTTTTCTTCTCCGTGTCCAACCGAAATCAGACGTTCCGGCGCAATACCGGCGCGAATCAGGTAATCCACAACCGATTGAGCACGTTTCTGAGACAAATTCAGGTTAAATTCATTATTTCCGAAATAATCTGTATGTGCACTGATTTCAATAATGATATTCGGATTATCATTCAGCATGGCAAGTAACTCCTGCAAACCACCTTCAGATGAAGGAGTCAGGTCCCATTTTGCAAACTCGAAGAAAATATTCGGAAGTTGCACCGGTCTGAACGCAGCAGGTAGAACCAGATCAACTGTAAAAATTTTACTGGCTTTTACACCACGCGATGATACTGTCGCCTTTTTATTCAGAAATCCGCGGGCAGTCCCCAACATCACGCAATCCACCTCTTTATCTATTTTGATCCGGTAAGTACCATCTTTTTTGGTCATCACCCGGGTATTTTGTCCGGCATTGCTAATCAATCTGACCATCGCGTCCGGAATCGGATTCAACTTATCATCCAGCACCTTACCCTGTACAAACACCTCCGTCTCCAGTAGTTCAAATGACCAAACCGCATCGAAACCCCTGATCTGGCCTCTGTTAGAGGAGAAAAATCCTCTCTCTTTATTTCCTTCGAAGGCAATACCAAAATCATCAAAATTAGAATTTACAGGGACTCCCATATTTACAACCGACCATTCTCCTTCACCTATTCTAGTTGCTCTGAAAATATCCAAACCACCCAAACCCGGCAGACCATCAGAAGCAAAGTACAATGCCCCATCAGATCTGACATAAGGAAACATTTCATCGCCGGGGGTATTGATTTGCGGGCCCAGGTTTTCGATGAATTTACACTCTGACCCTGACAACGTGCCTTTCCAGATGTCTTTTCCTCCCTGTCCGTTCGGGGCATCAGACACAAAATAAATCGTAACCCCATCCGGAGCGATTGCCGGGTGCGCAACGGTAATCGTACTATCCTTAAAAAATGTAACCACCTGAGGAGCCGTCCACTCCCCTCCCGCTCTCGAAGAAGAATAGATTTCAGCATTGGCATTTGTATCATCTTTTTGCGATGCTTTGGTAAAATACATGGTTCTGCCATCCGGAGAAAAAGCACAGCTACCCAATTCAGCAGCAGCCGTAAGTTCCTCAGAAAAAACAGTTTCCGGCTTACTCCATTTACCAGCCGCATCTTTTTTTACAAAATAAATATTACTGTTCGGCAAATTGGTTACAAAATTATTTGCAACTCCTTTTTTTACCGGCATTCTGTTGGATGTAAAATACAATTGATCCGCATCAAATCCCTGAAAAGCAGGACTGTAAGTATGCCGGTTCCGTGTGTAGAAATTATTATCTCTCCTCACAACATAACCAGACGACTCAGCCTTCCATTGCGCAACCATTTGTGCCCCGTTCAGTCCATTCAACGCAAGCACTCCGGCACTGTCATGCTGCAAATAGATTTTGTAATTCTTAATCGCTTCCCCATATTTGGCATTCCGGTGCTGAGCCTGTGCCAGCCGGAGATAAACGATGCTGTCCTGATATTTCGACCGGACAGCACGGGAATACATCATTTCGGCACGGGTATAATTTAACCTGCGCAAACATTCAGCCTGATTAAAAGCAACTCTGGCTCTCAAATCAGCTTCTTTATATGAAATCTTAGAATAAACTCTGGAATAAAGTTCGGCAGCCGAAGCATATTCTCCGGCTTCGAACTTTTTATCGGCATTAGTCAAACGAGATTTAGTTCCACAACTGATCAAAACCAGCTGTGATATCAGTATTACCCAATAAACATATTTAAATCTCATTTTAAAATATAGAAATTACACCAACTCGTGAATAACCAGTCCGGAACGCAATTTGGGTTCGAACCAGGTTGTCTTGGGCGGCATGATGTTACCGGTATCGGCAATATCAATCAACTGTTTCATGGAAACAGGATAAAGCGCCAGTGCAACCTGCATTTCACCACTGTCAACGCGACGTTTCAATTCATCCAATCCACGGATACCACCCACGAAATCAATTCTTTTATCCGTTCTCAGGTCTTTAATTCCCAAAATTTCATCCAGAATCAAATTGGAAGAAATAGTAACATCCAGCACGCCAATAGGGTCATTGTCGTTGTAAGTCCCCGGCTTAGCTGTCAGGTCATACCAGTTTCCGGACAGATATAACGAAAAATTATGTAATTTATTGGGTTTGTAGATTTCAGCTCCTACTTTTCTGATTTCAAAATTGTTCGACAACGCACTCAGGAACTCTTCATCCGACAATCCGTTCAGATCTTTCACCACCCGGTTATAATCTATGATAGTCAGCTGATTATCCGGGAAGCAAACCGCCATAAAATAGTTGTACTCTTCATTGCCCGTATGGTTTGGATTCTGCTGACGTTTTTCATTGCCCACCAATGCCGCCGCCGCACTGCGATGGTGACCATCGGCAATATACAAAGCCGGAATAGCGGCAAATAATTCCGTAATACGTTGAATCGTCTTTGCATCTTCAATAACCCAGAAATGGTGGCCAAAACCATCACCAGAAGCTACAAAGTCATATACAGGTTCATTTTTAGTTGCTTCCTTAACAATTTCATCCAACTCCTGTTGATGTGGATATGCGAAAAATACCGGTTCGATATTCGCATTGTTCACCCGTACGTGTTTCATGCGGTCTTCTTCTTTGTCCTTTCTGGTCAGTTCGTGTTTTTTAATGCGACCTTCCATATAGTCATCCACATTAGCACACACAACAAGTCCGTATTGCGTTTTACCGTTCATGGTTTGAGCATAGACATAATACTTTTCTGTTTCGTCCTGCACCAGCCAGCCTTCCTGTCTGAATTTCGTAAAATTTTCAACAGCTTTTGCATACACTTTCTCATCGTGTTCATCCGTACCCGGTTCAAAATCGATTTCAGGCTTGATGATGTGATAAAGCGACATCGGATTTCCGGCAGCTTCGACACGGGCTTCTTCAGAGTTCAATACATCATAGGGACGTGAAGCTACTTTTTCCACAAGGTTTTGGGGAGGGCGAATACCCTTAAACGGTTTAATTACAGCCATATAAATTAGTTTTTTAGCATTGATTGAATCAGGCACAAATTTAATTAAAAAAACCGATACCCACCAAAAAAATCTGGGGCATCGGTTTTCTGTCGATTTTGAATTGACCGAAATATGTTGTATTGTATAACTACCTGTTATTCAGCAACTACATCAAAAGCAACCTCTACTGTTACCTCTTTGTGAAGTTTGAGGGTAGCTTTGTAAGAACCGATTTCTTTCACAGGTTCTTTCAACACAATTACCTTACGATCAACTGTAAATCCGGCTTTTTCAAATGCATCAGCAATCTGAATCGGGCCAACGGCTCCGAAAATTTTACCGGTCGAGCTTGTCTTAGCTCCAACAGTCAGGGTAATATCTTTTACTTTGTCAGCCAGTTCCTGAGCTTCGTTTTTGATTCTTTCGAGCTTGTGAGCACGTTGTTTCAAATCTTCAGCCAGCATTTTCTTTGCTGATTCAGTTGCCAAAACGGCTTTTTTCTGTGGGATCAGGTAGTTACGACCGTAACCATCTTTCACTTTCACTATATCGCCTTTGTAACCCAAGTTGATTACATCTTCTTTCAAAATAATTTCCATACAATTTCCTCCTGCTTTTGATTATTTCAACATATCAGTTACATAAGGAAGTAAAGCCAGATGACGGGCTCTCTTCACAGCCTGAGCTACCTGACGCTGGAACTTCAGTGAAGTACCGGTCAAACGACGGGGTAAAATTTTACCTTGCTCATTTAAAAATTTTTTCAAAAACTCAGGATCTTTGTAGTCGATGTACTTGATACCGCTCTTTTTGAAACGGCAATACTTTTTTCTTTTCAGATCTACTGTCGGGGGGGTTAAATACCTGATATCTCCTTGATTTGCTGCCATGTTTTAGTTCTCCTTTTCTTTAGATTTTAAACCTTTTCTTTTTTCCGCATACTCGTAAGCATACTTGTCTAAACGGAAAGTCAAGAATCTTAACACACGCTCATCACGACGATAGATGGTTTCCAATGCTGCAACGACAGTCGGTTCTGCATCGAACTGCAACAGTGAATAAAAACCTGTCGATTTCTTTTGGATAGGATACGCTAACTTACGCAACCCCCAATTCTCTTCATTTGTAATAGTCGCACCGTTTTCTGTTAAAACGGCTTTGAACTTTTCTACCGCTTCCTTCATCTGAGCATCAGACAAAACGGGAGTTAAAATGAAAACGGTTTCATAATGATTTAACATACTGTTTACTAACTTTTTAAAATTAATTATGTTGTTTTTCGCTTTAAAAGCGGGTGCAAATATAGGAATAATTATTTGATAAACAATATAATCTGATAAAAAATATCCTATCAATGACCAACTTACAGGTAATCATATCCTGAAAAACAATTTATCAGAAGTATTTCATCTCTACTTCAATTTTCAGGATCCGATTTTCTTCTATCCTGAAAATAAAGTCATTAAACCGCGGTCTACGAATACCTTTATGTTGATAATTTGAAAAGCCGAATCCTTCCTGAGGTAATCCTATCATGTTATATTTCATTTTTCCATCTCCGTTTTCATCATCTAATACCGACAAGCCATAAGTTCCGGGAGACATACAAATCGTCAACATAACCTTGCCATGTTCTACTTGCGACTTGGAATAGTGTCTTTTCCAACAAGGCTGTTCTTTTTTGAATCCTTCTTCACTGTCGAACAAAGCCACACAAAGCTGCCCCTTGTTTGTGCGTATATTGCTTATGGTAACTTCAAGGGTTTGTGCAAAACCAGTTGAGAACCACACAAACAAACAAAACAAAACCAATTTACATCTAAAACAACACATTACAATTATAAATTTTCATTCACCATATAAGACATATAAGCACATATAAGAATTATTAATTTGTACGTAAACAAGCTTATATGATCTTATATGACTTATATGGTAAAATATTGTCATTTATCAAGCACAGCAGGCGAGAAAGTATGCTCCGAGAGTTTTGACCCTGACTGGAATTTATCCACAATCATCTCCGATTTTCTATTGTTTTGTACGTTTTGCATGGTCATCCGGTAAGCAAAGTATTTGCCGTTTGCTTGTTTTTTGTAATCTGTGATATACTGGATACGATGCAATTTATCCGACATGTCGAAATATTCAATCTTATAACACAGGAATGTTTGCTGATCAATGTAGCTGATATTGCTGCTGAAACCGTTTTGCAGTTTAAGGGCATCTGTTTTTCCTGTTGCTTTGATTTTCCAGCACTTCCTGCCTTCCAGCGTAATTTCTCCACTCAACTGATAATCAAAATCCTGTTGATTTGGACGGCTCATATCAGCATTGGTAAATTCGGAGCCCATAAAGTTTTTGCCTTTCTCAGTGCTGACGATTCTCCTGACTTTACGCAAAGCGGGCATGTAAATCCACTGACCATCATCCTGATCCTCGTAATCATACACCAGCAAGGCGGTACCTTTTACATCTGCAGGAGCAAGAAAGCGAATCAGCATCTTAGTACATTCAGCAAATTTCCGGGATGCAGTGCTGATCTGACGGGTCCTGACATTGCCTTTGGCATCGTAAATATTAATCGTGGAAATCATTTCCATGTCCCCCACTTCTGTGGCGTTCGTGGCGTTACGACTGATTTCCCGTGCATTTTGCGCAGTCAGTGAGAAGGCGCAAAAAATCAAAATTGAAGTGATTGTTGTTTTCATAATTTTTTATTTTTGTCTAATGTCTGATGTCGTTTGTCGTTAAACTTTTGACATTAGACTTTTGACTTTTAAAAACTTCGGTTTGAAAATCATACACAAAGCCGGTATAAGTGCTAAGGCACTGATCAAACAAAGGAATAAGCTGATGATAATCAGAAATGCAAATGATTGAATAAAGGGAAAAGCTGATAAAAACAACACAGAAAAGCCTATCATGACGGAAAAGGCATTAATTGTAATTCCTCTTCCGATACCACGCACAGCTTTATCGATAGCCTTTTGCCAATTATCCGTATACATCAGTTCTGTTTTTATCCTCCAGAAAACCTGGATGGTGAAATCAACTCCCAACCCGATGGAAATAGATGAAAGCAGCGCTGTAACGATATTCAGCTCAATGCCAACCCAACCCATCAGTCCGAACGTACAGAACACCGCAAATGCCAGAGGCAAACTACCCATCACTCCCGCAGTAACACTTTTGAAAATAATACTTAATAGAATCAGAATAGCAAGAAAAGCAAAAAGTAGCGAGTAATACTGTCCGGTTTCAACCGACTGACTGATTTCTTTGTCTATCAAACTGGCACCTCCTACCACATAAGGCTGGGGTTCATCTTTCAGCATTTCAGATATATCCTGTAAAAGCCCTTCAACATCAGGCAGACTTGCAGCCTGATATTGCACCGTCATCAGCGTATGCGTATAATCAAAACTAATAAATCTTTCAAAATCAGCCACATCAGCACTCATCCCATACAGCTCAAGATATTGCGAAACAGCAAAATTATCTTCGGGTATTTCATTATACCCGGGTTCTCCCGGCTCATGCAAAGCCATACTGATTTTTTTAATCATCATGGATAAAGATGCCGTGCGACCGACCAACGGATTCTGCTCCAACCGATGACCATATTCGTCAATTCTTTTCAACAAAGCCGGATCTGTTGCATCTCCTTCGAACATGATATGAATCATTTTACTACCTCCAAAATACTCATCCGCAACCCGGATAGCACGGTTAAATCCATGGTCATCCGGTAGTATTTTATTCGAATCAGGGGCAACATGAATCTTAAAAACGCCCCCTGAAAGCAACAAAAAGAATAAGATAAAAAAGATCGACATACGTTTGGGAGAATTTGTCGCGAGTTTTCCGACATGACTTAGTAAATGATGAAAAAAACCCTCATTTACTTGTTTGTATTGTTTTTTTGTACTTTTACCTATAATCGAGAAGAGAGCCGGAATATAGGTCAGACTGAGTAAAAGTGCAAACGCAATGGCTAAAGAAGTAACAACTCCCATCTGACGTGCCGGAATTAATAAATGTACAACCAGACCAAGCACCCCGGCAATCGTAGTCAATCCGCATAAAATCATTGGTTTTTTGAGGTATGATATAACTTCCTGTACAGTTTTCGCAATATTTCTTCCCGGATGATAGTAATTAATTTCCTGATATCTGGCAACAAAATAAACACCATAATTATTTGCAATAGCAATCATCATAATCGGGATTAACACGCCTATCAGACTGAGCTCCCATCCCAGAGCAGGAATTAAGCCCATTGCCAGTATGATTGAAAAAACAACTACAGAGAAGGGCAATATCATTGCTTTAAATTCACGGAATGATATCCACAGGAAAATCAACATCACACATAAACCAATTGGCAACAATACCATCAGATCAAGTGCTATTTTATCGTTTGCTTCGGCCCTGAGATAGGGTTGACCGGTCATGTATATTCTCTCATTTCCCGGATGTTTCGCGATAATCTGATGAATTTGTTCCATCAATTCAACGTCCGGCACTTGCTGGTTGGTCGTAAGCATAATCATTGCATACCGGAAATCTTCGGACACGACCAATCCGTAAGCCAGATCATTCCCCTTAATTAATTTTCGCAAAGCCTCGCGTTCTGCCGGTTGCTCAGGAATGTTTTCGACTACCGGTGTGACTACCATCATCCCGTCATCCGATTGAATATTCTTTGTCTGGAACAAGGACAAAACCTGTTCGAAAGCATCATTCATCATGAAAGATTCACTGATATTCTGTATCCTTTTCAGGGTTGTCGGGCGAAGTACATCATCATTCTCAAGAACCAGCAACATGGTTTCATCGTTTCCAAAAAACTCACCGATTTTCTTGTTATTGATCTTCGACAACATGGTATCCGGCATGTAGGACTCCAGATCGGAATTGATTTTAGTATTTGTAAGCGGTATGATAGCCGCCAGCAAAACAATGCCGGTCAGCAATAACACCCACCAGCGATGACGGATAATGAAGAGGGAGGTTTTTATCTTTTTCATTTTTTCAGTAAATGTTTATAGTTAGTCGCTTCGCGACAGTCTAATGTCTAAAGTTAAGAGTTAACAGAGCAGCAGAGAGCAGAAAACAAATAACTACTAGATTTTAAGCGACTATTGACGAATATCCGACCTCTGTTGACCAGCGACATTAAAAAGATGCTTTAAGGCTGATGAAAGCTCCATTCATGATAGTTGAAGCATAACCGAACAGGGTTTTGTTGGAACCATGCATGTAGTTACCACCTAATGAAGCAGTCAGAGCATCACTTATTTTGTAAGTCACTTTGGGTTGAATCATCCACTCTTCAGAAGTAATATCATAATAACCCGTGCACATCAACTCCCAGGCATCATAACCTACTGATTTCGTTAATGAAAGCGCAACAGCATGGTTCATTCTTTCCTGCTGATGAAAAATCCGGCGATTAAACTGACGGTTTTCGTAATCGATCATGGCATTGGCATATTGCATTTGCGCCAGAGGATTCAGAGGTTCTGTGAGTTCCGGCAAAACCAACGCAGTAAAATCGGGCACATATTTGCCCACATATTGTGCGATGACAGTCAAACCGCCTACATTCGCTTCCAACGCCCCTACATAACTGAAATCGTTCATAGGAATATACATCTTTTCATCCGGATTTTCCGTGATGTTGTATGCTCCTTCCGCACGAACGATTACAGCACCCAGAGGTACAGCTAAATCAGCTCCCCAGCTTGTTTTCAGGTAACTGGCAGGCCGGTTCGTAATCACAGGCGAACCTGTTGACCAGTCAATCGCAGCCACCTCAAAACCATGATAAGGGTCGTAGCCCCTGAAATAAGACACCGACCAGCCGGCAGCAGGTAAATCAACATTAAGTCTCGCTGCTACCGCACTGTTTTTCAACTTCTTTTCAGGCAGTCGTTGTTCTGCAAAAGACACATTAGCGCCCATGTCGAACAAATCATACTTATACACCGACGGCTGATAAAAAGGCACCCCGATCACATCTAATTCTACGGCTGATGTAAAACGGTATTTGGCACGTAACAGAAAATTGGATAATTGCTGATCATCCGGATCTGGTGTAAATAAAAAATAATCTTTCGGAGTAATATTATCCGTTGGATTGAAGCCATCGGTTCTCCCCCAACTCACAACCTGATTACCAAGCAGCAAATCGAACTTCAAACTGCTATACCCGGCATAAAGTTCCTTGAAATCAATTAACTGAACGTCTTCATTAAAAAAAACACCTTTCCGCAACCGGATATCGGCCTGCAAAAAGGCGCCGTGACTTCTCAACTGCGGTTGCAGAGCAACTTCAGCAAAAGTGGTTGCCAGTTCATACTTTTCTCCCCCGCCAAATACAACACCACGGGCAAAACCATTCAGTTTCAATGCCGGTTGCTGAGATTCGCCCGCTGTTGCTTTTTCGGCATCCTGAAAAAGACTTTGAGCGGATAAATTCAAAAAAACCAGGCAAATTGTAAATAGAAATGCAAATCGTCTCATATCAGTAGTTTTTAAATTTTACTGCAATGATACAATTTCAGCAGGTAGTGAAAGTCCGTATTTTAAAAGGCGGACAGCTTGTTGTAGTATTACTTTTAAAAAGGAAACAGCATTTAGCTGATGATTTTATTTTTGAAATCGATGGGAGTCATACCTGTAATGCGTTTAAATTCTTTGTAGAAAGAAGATTTACTTGAAAACCCACATTCGTAACCGATGGCTTCGATAGAGTAATTATTCTTCGGGTCAGCAAGCATTTTCTTGACGGCTTCTACACGGTATGAGTTCACAAACTGAAAAAAGTTCTTTCCGATAACCGTGTTGAGCAC
>JACDJB010001004.1_pt1 | contig 24246 bp, 16 predicted proteins | sample 7454121 | NCBI WGS metagenome assembly JACDJB01 (sample SAMN14253290, study PRJNA609438) | sludge metagenome | isolation source: sludge after 25d culture with pyrite | collected 2018-12-20
CATTGCCATCAGCGAAGCCGTCGAAGCGGCAGCGGCCAGCGGCGGGGCCAAGAAATACAGCCTCGGCTCCGTGCTCAACCACGTGCTGATGCATCAGTCGGTCATCGGCCTGGAGACGCTGGAGCAGTTCGAGATGGCCGATGAGTACCCCGACGTCATCGTCGGCTGCACCGGCGGCGGCTCAAACTTTGCCGGCTTCGCCTTCCCGTTTGTTCACAAGAACCTGATCGAGGGCAAGGCCACGCGCGTCATCGCCGCCGAGCCGGCCGCGTCGCCCAGTCTGACAAAGGGCGTCTATACCTACGACTATGGCGACACGGCCCAGATGGCCCCGGTGGTCAAGATGCACACGTTGGGCCACACCTTCATCCCGCCGGGCATCCACGCGGGCGGTCTGCGCTACCACGGCATGGCTCCACAGATCAGCGCCCTGGTCGATAGCGGCCACATCGAGGCGCGGGCCGTCAAGCAACTGGACACGTTTAAGGCGGCGCTGACCTTCCTGCGGGCCGAGGGCATCATCCCCGCGCCGGAGTCGACCCACGCCATCAAGGTGGCTATTGATGAGGCGCTGGCGGCCCGCGAGAGCGGCGAGAAGCGGGTGGTGGCCTTCAACCTGTCGGGTCATGGCCACTTCGACATGACCGCCTATGAGGCTTATCTGCACGGGCGGCTGGAAGATTATGAGTACCCGGCCGAAGCGGTGGCGGAGGCGTTGCAACATTTGCCGAGCGTAGGACACTAAAACATCATGATTCTGGACACAACCCGAGTAACTTACTCGCCTACGCTGGACGAGTTTCGTGCGCTGGCCGCGGGGCCGGCCAACCTGATCCCGGTGACGCGCGAGTTCGCCGCCGACCTGGAGACGCCGGTGTCGGTCTATCTGAAGCTGATGGATGAGCCGGGCGCGTCGTTCCTGCTGGAATCGGTCGAGGGCGGCGAGCAGGTCGGCCGCTATTCGTTCGTGGGGGTAAACCCGCGAGCGACGATTGCCCTGCGCGGGCGCGTTGTCGAGAGGAATGAAGGGGAGAAAGGGGGAAAGGGAGAAGGGGAGTTCACCCCTTCTCCCCTGCACCCTTTCTCCCCCGCTTCCCGCGAACTGGCCGACGGCGAGGATATCCTTCACGTCCTGAAGGCGGAGTTGGGACGCTACCGGGCGGCCGATCGGCCGGGGTTGCCCCGTTTCTCCGGCGGCGCGGTCGGCTATCTGGGCTACGACGTAGTGCGTTTCTTCGAGAAATTGCCCGAGACGAGCGCGCTCATTGGTGCGGATGGGTCTGAAACCCGCCCCTACGATGCTGTACCCGATGCCATGTTTCTGCTGGCCGATACGCTCGTCGTCTTCGACCATGCCCGCCACAGGCTTGTCCTGCTGGCCAACGCAACTATCGACGACGGCGCGGATGTAGAGGCGGTCTATGTAGATGCCCTGCGACGGATCGACCGGCTGGCCGAAAAGCTGCTGCGGCCGTTGCCGGCCGTGCCTACCCGCCGCTGGGGCGCGACCCACGGCAACGGGCAGGAGATCGAGGCCAACATGACCCGCGAGCAGTACGAAGCCATCGTGCGCGAGGCGAAGGAGTACATCGCCGCCGGGGACATCTTCCAGGTGGTGCTGAGCCAGCGCTTTAGCCGCCGCACCAGCGCCCACCCGTTCGCCGTTTACCGGGCACTGCGAATGCTGAACCCGTCGCCCTACATGTTCTACTTCAACTTCGCGCCGCTCGACGTGCAGGTCATCGGCGCATCGCCCGAGATGCACGTACGACTGGAGGATGGGGTGGCTACGGTGCGGCCGATCGCCGGAACGCGGCGGCGCGGCGCTACCCCGGCCGAGGACGCGGCGCTGGCCGCCGAACTGCTGGCGGACCCCAAGGAGCGAGCCGAACACGTGATGCTGGTCGATTTGGGCCGCAACGACATCGGCCGCATCAGCGAATATGGCTCCGTCCACGTGCGTGACCTGATGTCGATCGAGCGCTATAGTCACGTGATGCACATCGTCAGCCAGGTGGAGGGCCGCATTCGCCCGGAACTGGATGCCTACGACCTGATGCGGGCCACTTTTCCGGCCGGGACGGTCAGCGGCGCGCCCAAGGTGCGGGCGATGGAGATCATCGATCAACTGGAAGGACAGCGACGCGGCCTCTATGCCGGGGCGGCGGGCTACTTCAGCTACGACGGCAGCATGGACACCTGTATCGCCATCCGCACGATGGTGATGCAAGGCGACCGGGTGTCGGTGCAGGCCGGCGCGGGTATTGTGGCCGACAGCGACCCGGCGGCCGAGTATCAGGAGTGCGTCAACAAGGCCGGCGCACTGCTGGTGGCGGTGGCGCGAGCGGAAGCGGGAACCTTATAAGTGACGAATGACGAGTGACGAATGACGAATCAAGAGCGCTTCTTCTTTCGTATTTCGTATTGCGTATCTCGTATCTACCGAAGAGATTATGAACAAGAAACGAGTCTTCAGTGGAATTCAGCCGACGGGCAACGTACATCTGGGCAACTATCTTGGAGCCATTCGCAACTGGGTGGCTGAACAGGATCACAAGATCAATTACTTCTGCGTCGTTGATTTGCACAGCCTGACTGTGCCGCAAGACCCGGAGAAATTGCGCTTTGAGACGCGGTCGATGGTCGCCATCTTGCTGGCCTGCGGCATCGACCCGCAAGCAAGTACCCTCTTCATCCAGAGCCAGGTGGCGGCCCACGCCGAGGGTTGCTGGCTGCTGAACTGCATCACGCCGCTCGGCTGGCTGCAACGCATGACCCAATTCAAGGACAAGGCGGCGAGGCAGGAGAGCGTGCTGACCGGCCTGCTCGATTATCCGGTGCTGATGGCCGGGGACATCATCTTCTACGATGCCGATGAGGTGCCGGTGGGCGAAGACCAAAAGCAGCACGTGGAGCTGGCCCGCGACATCGCCCAGCGTTTCAATGCGCTCTATGAGGTTGATTTCTTCGTCGTGCCGCAACCGGTCATCCCCAAGGTTGGAGCGCGGGTCATGGGGCTGGACGACCCAACCGTCAAGATGTCCAAGAGTCTGGCCGACAAGCGCGGCCACGCCATCCGCCTGCTGGATGAGCCGGACGAGGTGATGTACGCTTTCAAGCGAGCCGTCACCGACAGCGGCCGCGAGATTCGCTTCTCCGACGACCCCGAAAAGGCGGGCGTGAATAACCTGTTGGGCATTTACCAGGCGGTGACGGGCAAGGATAGCACCGCGGTGGAGGCTGACTTCGCCGCCGCGCGCGGCTATGGTGACCTGAAAGTCGGTGTGGCCGAAGTAGTCATCGAGATGCTGCGGCCGATCCAGGCGCGGTATCAGGAATTGATGGGCGACGCGGCCGAGTTGGACCGGTTGCTGGCCTATGGCGCTGAGCAGGCGCGGGCCGTGTCGCAGCCAAAGGTGGACGAGATGAAGCGGATGATGGGACTTGTGGCGCCCGGCGCGGGGTGATATGTTGGTAAATATTCCCATAGGATGGGCAGTCAAGCGGGATACAATAGGGTGAAGAAGCCACGCTGATTTGATCGTGGCTGCTTTTTTGCGTCTCCTGAAAGGGGGTATTTGATGAAAAGATTCACTCTATTATTGTTATTGGCGGCTTTGCTGATGGGGTGCGACAACGCGACCGAGCAGCCGTCTCCGACCTCGTTGCCGCCCGCGCCGACGGCTCCGGCCGATGGCGGGCAGCCGACTGCCGGGCAGTCGCCGACGGCCACGGGAGCCGCTCTGGCCACGTTGCCCGCCTCGCCGCCGACGGAGCCGCCGACGGACGCGCCGACGCTCACACCCTTGCCGACGGACGTACCGCCGCCGTCGCCTACCGCTGAATCGCCTTCGGCCGAGCCACCCACGGCCGAGCCGACAGCGACGAGCCTGTTCGCGCCCGGTCAGCAGGACGGCGGTTCGCTTGCGGTGGGCGGGGCAAAGGCCTATCTGGTTGATGGGCGGCGCTTCCAGCCGCTCATCCTGTTTGTGGAGCCGACGAACGAATTGAACGTGGGCCTGACTGCCTACGTGGGCGATCAGACCGGGCAGACGACGCCGGAGGGTATCACGCCTCCCGCCGCGGCCGATAACGCGCTGGCCGGGCGGCCGGAGATACTGGTGCTCAGCCCCGAAGCGGACGGACTGTATACGCTGGTCGTTCGGGCGGTGGCCGGAGAGGGTTCATTCGCGGCCCATCTGTTCGATCTGACGACACCCGCGCCCGGTGTGGCCGTGCAGCAACCCGACACGCTGGCCGCGGGCGAAGAGAAGAGCTACGCCGTCACGTCGCATGGGGCGCGGCCGGTTATCGCCGTGGCCGACCCGACCGATCAGTCGGATTTGGCGCTCGATATCCTGGATGCGAACGGGACGCTGCTGACGTCGGCTAATTTCAGCGGGCCGGGCGGAGTGGAGACAGCCTACGTGTTGCCGCTGGGCGCAACGTCTTACACCGTCAAGGTGCGCGAAGTCAACGGCGGCCCGGCGATGTTTCAGATTCTGGTGATCACATTGGAGTAAGCGCCACAGACGATGGACGACAGCCAACCGATATCGTGGTCTGTGGTCTGAACTCTGCGGTCCATTCACACAGGCAGGAGAGATAGATGGTTCTGGTCATCGATAACTACGATTCATTCACCTACAACCTCGTGCAATATCTGGGCGAGCTGGGCGCGGACGTGCGGGTGGTTCGCAACGACCGGATGACAGTGGAGGAGATTGCCGCGCTGAAGCCGGATCACATCGTCATTAGCCCCGGCCCGGGCACGCCCGACGACGGCGGCATCTCCAATGAGGTGATTCGCGTCTTCGGGCCGACCACGCCGGTGCTGGGCGTCTGCCTGGGCCACCAGTGCATCGGCCAGGTCTACGGTGGCGTGGTGTCGCGCGCCCCGCGGCTGATGCACGGCAAGACGTCGTCGGTGTACCACAACGGCAACGGCCTGTTCAACGGCGTGCCCAGTCCCTTTACTGCCACGCGCTATCACTCGCTCATCGTGGAGGAAGCAGTGCCCGAGGCGCTGGCTGTGACGGCCTTCACCCGCGACGGCGAGGTGATGGGCATCCAGCACCGCGAATATCCGGTCGTGGGCGTCCAGTTCCACCCCGAGAGTATCCTGACTGAGCACGGCAAGCGGATTTTGCAGAACTTCCTGAGTATGTAAGAGAACTCAACGCGAGGCTGCCACGATGCAAGGACGATTACTTTGCAACCCGGCGTCAGGGCGTAAAGCTTTTGTTGGAGTAACCCATGACTAAAACAACCCACAGCTTTGAATTTATCCGCGAGGAGATGATCCCGGAGTTGAACACGCGGGCGCGGCTTTGGCGACACGTCGGGACCGGCGCGCAACTGCTCTCCATGGAGAACGACGACGAGAACAAGGTATTCGGCATCACCTTCCGCACTCCGCCGACCGACTCCACCGGCCTGCCCCACATCCTGGAACATGTGGTACTGGCCGGCTCACAGAAATACCCGCTGAAGGACCCGTTCTTCGAGCTGGTCAAGGGTTCGCTGGCGACGTTCGTCAACGCGATGACCTTTCCCGACAAGACGGTCTATCCCGCGGCCAGCACGAATCTGCAGGACTTCTACAACCTGCTCGACGTCTACGTTGACGCTGTATTCCATCCGTTGCTCTCGCCGGAGAAGCTGGCGCAGGAAGGGTGGCACTACGAGTTGGAGACGGCCGACGGGCCGCTGACCTTCAAGGGCGTCGTTTTCAACGAGATGAAGGGAGCGTATTCGTCGCCCGACAACCTGCTCTCCCGCTATGGCCAGCAGGCGACCTTCCCCAATAACACCTATGGCGTCGATTCCGGCGGCGATCCGGCGGTCATTCCCGACCTGACCTACGAACAGTTCAAGCGGTTTCACGAGACTTACTATCATCCGTCAAACGCGCTGATCTTCTTCTACGGCGACGACGACCCCGAAGAGCGGTTGCGGCGGATGGAAGGTTATTTATCCGGATTCGAAGCGATCGAGGTCGATAGCGACATTGCCCTGCAGCCTGCGTTCGATGCCCCGCGGCGGGCGCGCTTCCCCTATGGCGCGGCGGCCGAAAGCGGCGACGAGGAATCGGATGGCGAGTCGCCCAAGGCCTTCGTCGAGGTCAACTGGCTGTTGCCGGAGTATGATGACCCGACGCTGATCATGGCGCTGGAAATCCTGTCCCATGCCCTGCTGGAGACGCCTGCCTCGCCGCTGCGCAAGGCGCTCATCGACTCCGGCCTCGGTGAGGACATCCTCGGGGGGCTGTCGACTTACACCCGGCAACTGACCTTCTCGGCCGGGCTGAAGGGCGTGGCGACGGCCGAAGCGGAACAGGTGGAGCAACTAATTCTGACTACGCTGATCGGGCTGGCTGAAGATGGGCTGGACCCGGAGATGATCGCCGCGTCGCTCAATACGCTGGAGTTTGGGATGCGCGAGAACAACACCGGTCGCTATCCGCGCGGTCTGGGGCTGCTTATCCGCGCCCTGGGCACGTGGCTCTACGACCAGGACCCGCTGGCTCCGCTGGCCTTCGAGGCTCCGCTGGCGGCCGTCAAGGAGCGGTTGGCGGCCGAGCCGGGGTATCTGCAAGCGCTTATCCGCGCCTATATGATTGACAATCCCCATCGCGTCACGGTCATCCTGGAGCCGGATCCCGACCTCAACCGGCGACTGGAGGCGGAAGAACAGGCGCGACTGGATGCCGTCCGGGCGGCGATGAGCAACGAAGATGCGCAGGTGGTCATCGACAAGGCCCGCGATCTGAAGGAGAAGCAGAACATGCCCGATCCGCCGGAGGTGCTGGCAAAGCTGCCGAGCCTGAGGCGCAGCGACCTGGACCCGCACCACAAGTCTATTCCACTGGCGGTGGAGAGCGTGGCAGGTGCGCGGGTCATTACCCATGATCTGTTCACCAACGGCATTGTCTATCTTGATCTGGGGCTGGACCTGCGCGCGCTGCCGGTTGAACTGCTGCCCTACGCCGGGGTATTCGGCCAGGCGCTGCTGGAGATGGGCACCGGGACGGAGGATTTTGTGCGTCTGTCGCAGCGCATCGGCCGGACGACAGGCGGCATTGCGCCGGATACGTTGATCGCGCCGGTGGTCGAAGTGGCCAGTGGAGGGCGTTCCGAATTCGGAACCCGGAACCCCGAACTCGCCGGTTACTTGATGCTGCGCGGCAAGGCGACGATGGCTCGCGCGCCGGAGATGCTGGACATCCTGCGGGACGTCTTGCTGACCGCGCGGCTGGACAATCGCGAACGATTCCGCCAGATTGTGCTGGAGTCCAAGGCGGGCATGGAGAGCAGTCTGGCGCCGATGGGGCACCAGGTGGCCAACGCGCGGCTGCTGGCGCACTTCAACCCCGCCTACCGCGTCGAGGAGCTAGTCAACGGGGTGGAGAGCCTGCTCTTTCTGCGGCGCCTGGCCGAGCGCATCGAGAACGACTGGCCGGGCGTGCTGACCGAGCTGGAGGAGGTGCGTCGCCGGCTGGTGAACCGGGCCGGATTGATTGCCAATGTGACATTGGACGGGACAAGCTACGGCGCGTTCGCGCCCGTGCTGGCCGATTTCATCGGCGGGCTGCCGGGTGATTCCTTCGCGGCCGAGGCGTGGAACCCGGCGGCGCTGCCTCGCTATGAAGGATTGGCCTTCCCGGCCCAGGTGAACTACGTGGGCAAGGGCGCCAATCTCTATGACCTGGGTTATGAGCTGGATGGCTCTATTTCGGTCATCAACAACCTGCTGCGGACGGGCTATCTGTTGCAGAAGATCCGCATCCAGGGCGGGGCGTACGGGGCGTTTTGCACCTTCAGCCCCATCTCCGGCATCTATACCTACCTGTCCTATCGCGACCCCAACCTGGCCAATACGCTGGCGGTGTATGACGGGACGGCCGCGTTTCTGCGCGGTCTGGAACTGAGCGACGACGAACTGACGCGGGCGATCATCGGGGCCGTCGGGAAGATTGACGCCTATCAGTTGCCCGACGCGAAGGGGTACACGTCGCTGACGCGCTATCTGACGGGCGAGACGGACGAGCGACTCCAGAAGTACCGCGACGAGGTGCTCTCGACGACTGTGGCCGACTTCCACGCGCTGGCCGACGCGCTGGCCGCGGTGCGTGACACGGGCGATGTGGTGGTGCTGGGCAGCCGCGAGGCGCTGGATGCCGCGAGCGTGGGGCTGACGATTACCAAGGTGATGTAATCACCAGGGTGTAATCACCGGGGTGTAATCACCGGGGTGTAATCACCGGGGTGATTTAGAGAGCGTGCTACAGGTCGGGGATCGGGATTCTTTCGGGAATCCCGATCCCCGACCCTCCCCTGAGAAAACGATGTCTACTCCCATCCTTCCCCATCGCATTCCCCAGGCCGCCCGCGTCGGCGAGAAGGTGGCCTTCAGTCGCACATTGACCGAGGCCGACGCGGCGCTTTTCATCGGCGTGACGTGGGACGTGAATCCGTACCACGTTGATGACAACTACGTCGCCCAGACCCGCTTCGGCCGCCGCATCGTCCCCGGCCTGCTGACGGCCAGCCTGCTGACGCATTTCGGCGGACTGTGGGCCTTTCTGGCCACAGAGATGTCGTTCGAGTTTCTTGGGCCGGTCTATATCGGCGATACGGTGACGGCCGAGTCGGAGATCGTCGAAGTCAGCGAAAAGGGATGGGTGCGGTTGGCCGGGCGCGTCATCGGCCCCGAGGGTAATGACGTATTGCGAGCCACCATCCGCGGCTATCCCGGCCGATTTGAGGAGCGCTAAAGGCGGGTTAATATCATTGTGCGCCGTCTATCAGAAAAACGAGCGCCAGGCCCAGCAACGATCCCTGTGCCAGCCGCCCAGCCGGCAAAGTCAGATCAAAGTCGTACTCCCCCGCGCCGACTTCCAACAGGCCGATTGGTTCCGGCAGATCGGCCGATTCGGGATCGACCCCGGTTGGGAGATCGGAGGCGGCCGCGTCGTAGAGTACAAGTAGCGGGCCGTCATCGGCTTCCGACCAGCGAAGACCCAACCATTTGGAACCCTCTACCTCGATGACCAGCCGATCGAATGAAAAGGGCGTGGGGGATGCGGCCAAGGAGCCGGTGCCGCTGGAGAGATCCATCGCCGTGATGAGTGCGTAAACGGCGTGTTCGTAGATAACCGCGTAGTTTTGCTTCCTGTCCGCGCGGCGCTCATCGGGACGCGGCAAGTCCATGGTGGCGACGCGCTCCCCATCGGGGCGAGCGTATCGCACCTGAGGGGTTTCATTGGGCGGTAACCAGGAGCTTCCCTGATCGGCGACCAGAAGAAGTTGATCGGCTCGGTCGAAGAGGTGATAGCGTCGGGCGGCCTCATCCGCTGTGTGCAACCGCCTGATTCGATAGGACACCATAGGCCGCTATTGTAGCCCCTTTTGAGGCGTCGGTCACTCCCCCACAGGTACATTTCTCGGGTCAATTCGCGATCTGACCGGGAAAAGTGTCGAAAATTGAATAGCACTAATGTTCTATTTATCTATACAATGGAGGCCAAGTGATGTAATGCCAGATCAAACCTTATGAACCATAATGACCCGATCGACGAAGACGCCCTCCAGGCGCGCATGCAATATTTGCTCGACCTCGATATCTCTACCGGCTTGCCCCCCGACCAGCGGTTGTTGCTGGCGATCCTGCGGCAGTCGGTCATCGACTACTTCGGCGACGACCCACTGGAGCGCCTGAGCGCCGCGCTCTACTTCGCCCGCTCCCCGGTCTATAAGTCCACCCTGCAACTGTTCAATCTGCCGGATGATCTGTTGCCGGTCGGCGTCGATCTGAGCGCGTTTAAAAGGAAGGAGAATTTGAACCAGGATTTCGAGACCGATCCCCTGCGTCTGGAAACGTTGGTGCGCCAGCTATCGGGGACGCAACTGAAGATCGTGCTGACGATGGGGCTATTGCCGCTGCCGGCGGCGACGCGCAAGATCAGCCTGAATTGTGGCCTGACGCGTTCGACCGTATTGGTGGCATTGGAGCAACTGGCGACGCAAGGGCTGGTGGAGCGGCACGACGATGGCAGCCGTCCGGTGTGGTCGCTGCCCGCGCCGGTGAGGCGGGTGCTGGATGAGGTATGGGGAGCGGGTGGTCGCTAGTCGTCCGTACTTTTCGACATGGGACGCGCCCGATCCACCGGTTTAAGGCAGTTTTGACCGGGGCGCTTTTCTGTCGATGGGCAGGCCATGCGACCCGACGGCGAGCGCAGCTATCCTATACAGATTCGCCATCGAGAACATCGGCTACATCTTGCTCGCTGACGTTCATCATCCTGGCGATATCGGCGCGGGTGAAGCCGCCGCTATTCGCCAGGGTGTGGATTCCTCTCTTCTTCGTCTCGTCAAGATAGGCGCCGCTACCCCTTGTCGAGGTGGGAGCGGCCGGCGTGGGATATTCCGGGAGCCGGCTCACGTCGATGCCCCAGGTTCTGGCACGATCGCGAGCCTCTTCAGAATATTTGGCAGCATCCTGTCTTCGGTTGATGTTGTTGCTATAGTCCGCCTGGCGCTGTTTTGACTTGACCCACCGTTCCTGAGCAAATCGAGTGTCGGAAGCAGATCTGGCTCTCTTATCCTTTCGACGCCACACGGATTCGTAGAACCGGAGCGAGTCAAGAATACTTCCCCCTCGTTCGATAGCCGCGCCCGCCGTTTGCAACGGCACCAAATCTCCTTCCTGTATATCGACCAACACCTGTTGTAACCAGGTTTCCACCTCTTTTCTTTGGGCTACCGTTTCATTCGGTAATGATTCGGATATTGCTGCTTCATACACGAGTCGGGCTTCGACTTCTTTCCGGTATCGTTGAGCAAGCCTGTTTTCGGTCACGAATTGAATGGCACGGCTCCAGTAGCCGGATTGGGCCCAGATGGAAACCAATTGATTAATTGCAGTTTGAACAAGTTTGTCTCCACCGGGCCTATCAAAGGTTCGAATGACATCCTGCAGTAACTCCTCGTTGTGAACGGACGGCAAAAAGCCGAGAAGCCCCTGATTGTCTCCTGTCGTTTTGTAGGCGAGATAGATTTCCTGATGGTACTCGGCCGGTATGCCGCGCTCCTCTACCAAACGCAATACCTCATCATGCGCCTCATTGAGAGCCAGCCAATGAATTTGTTCAGGATAATCTGTAACGGAGGCCTTGGCTGTGTTATAGGATCTGCGGTCATAAGAACGACCGGAGATCGTATCCCAGTGCGCCAGGGCAGACTTGTAGTCGTGCGCGGCATAGGCGATTTCGCCCAATTCCCTGGCCTGATCGGAACGAAGCCCTCCATCGCGAATCAGAACGAGACGGGCATAAACCTCCGGCCAGTTGGCAGGCGAATCAAGGTGTCGAGCCAATCCCGTCACAAGCGCGTTGCCTCCAACCTCTCTCCATTTGGGATCGGCGGCGAAACGGGACCTACCGGAAGTCTGGAATTCATTGAACAGGTAATCCAGAAAAGACGTGCAATCAGGCAGATCGCGTCGGCTTAGCATAAAGATAGCGGCGCGATGCTCAGGCGTGCCCTCGAAAGGCGTGGCAAGCATTTCTCTATAGCTTCCTGATTTCCAGAAGCATTGCAGTGCACGCGCCGTTTGTCCCAGTCGCAGATAAACTTCTCCCGCTTCCTGATAGCGTCCTTCAAACTCATATCGTAGTCCATCACATTCCATCGCTTTATTCGGCTTGTTGGCGCGTTGGAAGTTGGCCGCCGCGAGCCGGAGCTTATAAGGATCGCGCTCGGTGCGGCCGGCCTCAAACAGAACCTCGGCGATATATGCCGGGTCGTCCCGCTCTTCGGTCCAATCGGCATCGAAGCCTTGCCGCACCCATGACAAGTCTTCCACTCTCCATTTACCGTGATTGTCATAGATATCGAGCAAGCCTTCAAATTGATTGAGGCTATTGTGTGACCAGAAGTTCGCGATACCCTCTGCCGTATCGACAATGAGCAAGCGCTTCTTGGCGCGGCTGCCGCCAACGTATAGCCGGTTCAGAAAGTACTGGAGCGGCAAGCTGTTCTCGTCAGGATCGTGAGCTGCCCTCTCCTGCTCCAGGGGTGTTAGCAATGCAGGATATTCATCGGCATACTGTTTGCCGAATTGATAGAGGACGACACGTGAAAATTCAAGCCCCTTTGCGGCCATTGGGCTTAGGAAGTTGCGGATATTGTTGGAAGCCGTGATTGTGCTGAGGAACGGGTCCTGCCGCACGTACTCTTCCTCTTCCCCCTCATGGCACGGCAGAATGATGACCAACTCCTCCTGCTCCTGTAGCTTGCTCCGACAATTCGGGTCGTCGATGTCGAAGTAGGCGGGAATGGAGCTATCCTGATCTTCAAACCAGACGAGTTGTGGTTTCAGGTTCTTGATATCAAAAAGGATGCCACGCAGCAGCTGCAGCAAATTGCTGAAGCGCGCAATTCCCGTTGTAGAACGATAGTTATAGGAAAGTTCGCGATAATTGAACTCCAGGGAAGAATTGGAAAAGCGATCCAGACCCTGGACAATTTTTTCGTGAAAGCCTGCCTGAGTGGCGTTCCAATCGAAACCCGTAGGATTTAAAGTCTGAAACGGATCGCCGGCAAAGGCGAAAGGCACGTAACGCAGGTCATCGGGACGCAACAGGCGGCGGGAATAGAGTGACAATCGGAAGATAAGCTCCAGCTCGTTCCGAGTGAAATCCTGAGCCTCGTCGCAAAATACGCCGGGATAGCGCGAAAGATCGAGTTGTGAGTCCAGAACGGCGCGAGTCAGATCTTGAGAATCCCATTTTCCATTGTCCCGGCAGTAAGGTAGATACCATTTTTCCCAGGCGCGGTCATAGACGAGTTGATACGTTTCAACACTGACCGTTTTTTGTTTACGTGGGAGTTCCTTATAGTCCCCGACGTCGAGGTAATCACCCAGTTCATCGCTCATGCCCTTGATATAGGTACGTATCACGTGCCAGACCACCTCGGGGCTGAGCCGACGGACATCGGCATCGGGATCATTTCGGCGGCGTTCAAGCCAAAGTTGCCGGAACTTCGCGAACGAGACGCGCAACTCATCATTGAAGTGCCTCTGTTCCTCGGCCGGCAAAAAGCGGATCAGGAATCGATGGAATTCCTCAAAGCTGTTGTTGGCGATCTCTTCAAATCTCTCTTCGCTAATCTGGCCTTGCCCCTCCATGATCTGCTCGGAGTTGCAGCGCATGATGACGCCCACTGATTTCCTGGCTGTCTCCAGCAACCGTGGCCCGTAGGTCAAATAGATCGGGGGATTCATTTCTTCCGGCGTGGCCCCGCTCTGAAGATAAGAAGCGAGTTGCTGGGCAAACAAGTATTGAAGAATTGTTGACTTTCCGCTGCCCGGTCGTCCGTTGATGAATAGCGGAAAAGCCTTGTTGTCCTCGTGCGCGTATTGGATTGAGTCCAGAATATCGGCTTCCTCGGGAGAGAGCGCCAGGTTTCCTTCCTCGTTGCCTTCCACATTTCGCCAGATAAATTCGTCGGCGAGAATGAGGCCCGGATAGGAACGGCGGCTAAATGGCAGCAGCGCCTCTTCTCCATAGCCGGTTTCGGCCGCTTCGAGAATATGTCTATAACGTTCCAATAAATGCGCCAACTCGGTAATTCTCAGGCTCCAGTCAGTGGGCAGGCTGCGAGAATCATCCTGCTGGACGATCTGTTGGCGCAGCAGGTTGGCGTTGAGTTGTTGTGGAAGAGCAATCCGGTTCCGGTTGTCGTGGGCCAACAGGTTCAATCGCGCGAGCAACTCGATATCGGTTGCGAGCAGAGGTGCGATTAAATAGAGGTACCCGGGATCAAAACGCCGATAGAGGAGGGCCGCCATTTCGTTGCGGGCCAGGCTTTCATTGCCGAGTTGCGTGGCGTCGACCAGATCGCCAAGGAGCTTATAGTAGTAGGTCAGCCAAACGGAGCGATCGGATCGACGAATAAGCTCTACCCAATCACTCGATTCAAATACAAGGCCGGTTCCACCCTTGTCTACCTCAAGGCCACTATATAGATAGTGATATTCATGAGCATTTGGCGCAGGTAGCTTTGGATGTTCCGGCCGATTTTTCTCATAATGCCTGAGCAATTCTTCATCACTGGGCTTTGGAAGCGTTAACCAATAATCGGTTGCGTTCGCCAGGAAACGGGTGTAGTTGTCACCACCTCGGGTTAGTAGTTCCAAAAAGCAGATGGCCACAACCTGCTTTGCGTCGAGCCTGAGGATGCGCTTTTCGGCCAACAGGCGGTAGGTTTTGCCTAATTTTTTCTTGAGGATTGGCTGAGAGGTCGCATCCCAGTTGCCGACTGTCTGGTCTTCATCCAGTTTTGAGGCCAGTCGCGCGACGACATCCTGTTGTGCGTGTTTTACAGCAGATGACCGGCAGTTCTCGGTAATGAAGGCAAAGTATTCCATTTTCAACCCCCTGGTCCAATTGCTCGGCAACGATTAAGCAGTTGAAGTGGGGCCTGACGTTTGTTCGAAGCCTGGAACGATGGTAGTCGCAGCCCCGTTTTCATCTTATCATAGGTATTTCCTCAGGACAATTTTATTTAAGGCAGGTATTTCTCCCGACTACTCCACCGTGATCTGTATCTGATGCGGCTCGCCCACGTAGTTGCTGTCCTGAATGACGATCAATCGCAGATAGTAGACACCCGGCGGCAACCCCTCGGCCTGCAAGAACTCCAATTGGCCGTTGACCACCGGCGTGTTGTGTGTTTCGCCCAACGTCAGCCACTGAACGTCCGCGCCGTTGGGGATGCCCAACTCGATCTTGTAGAACTCCACCACGGCCGGGTCGAAGCTGGCTGTGCCGATGATGGGCACGTTGCCGCTGAGGGTGTCGCCGTCGGCCGGGGAGGTGATGCGCCACACGGCCGTCTGACCCGCGCCCAACGACTGCGCCAGCAACTCCTCGGTGCAGGTCTGCGTGGGCAGGATGGCGATGTTATTGGCCTGCGCCCATTCGTGGGCCGGTTTCAGGCTCTCCGTATTGCGCGGCGGCGTCAGGAACACCTGCGGCGCGGCCGTGGGCGGCAGCAACTCCAATGCCGTCCCTTCGGCGAAGTGACAGAATAGTTGCGGCGGCGGCTGGTCTTCGATCTGCTCCGGCGGGATGAGAGCCACGGCCTCGGGCGCGGGCGGCGGCAGCGGCATGGCGACGGCGCGCCACACGGCCGGATCGAGTTTCTCCCAAAAGGCCGACGGCCGATCGACGGTCGGCATGGGTGTGGGCGGCAAGGCGCTCTCCAGAAACAGTTCGCTTCCTTCGGGGATGCAATCGATAGAACCGATGGTGGCGCTGCCCAGGGCGCAGAGCGGCCGCTCGGCCACGCCGGACGGACGGATGAATTCCGCCGGCGGCACCTGCCCGTTAACCTCCAGCCCGGCCACCAGGCCGCCGTTGCTGTAGACCCCCTGCATGTAGCTGCTCCACAGCGGGGCGGCCCCTTCCAGGCCGCTGACGTTGATCATCGGGCTATTATCGGTGTTGCCCGTCCACACGCCGACGACCAGTCCCGGTGTGTAGCCCATCGTCCAGTTATCGCGGAAGTCATTGGTCGTGCCTGTCTTGGCCGCGGCCGGAAAGGGCAGTTCCATCGGGTTGGGGCTGCCCATGGCGGGGATGCGCGCCCGGTCGTCGTCGAGGATGTTGCTGATCAGATAGGCCACGCGCTCATCGATGACCCGTTGCGGCTCGGCGGGCTGATACTCGTAGAGCACCTCGCCGTTGGTGCGCTCCACGCGCAGGATCGCCACCGGCGCGATCCGGTTGCCGCCATTGGCCAGCGCGGCATAGGCCGTCGTCAATTCCAGCGGCGTTACCTCGCCGCCGCCCAGCGTCAGCGACAGGCCATATTGGCTGGAGTCGCCGGTCCATGAGTCGAGACCCAGGGCGCGGCCGAACTCCAGCAGGCGCGGCACGCCGATGTCTTGCAGCAGCAGCACAGCCGGGATGTTGTAGCTATTGGCCAGCGCGGCGCGCAACCGTACCGGGCCGTGGAACGCGCCGTCATAGTTGACGGGCGCGTACGCCTCACCGTTGAACTGCTCATACTCCACCGGCACGTCCCACAGGACGTCGGCCGCCGTCCAGCGCGGCGCGCCTCCCTCGGGCGCGGTGGGGTCCGTGGGCGACAGCGCCGCGGCGTAGGTCAGCGGCTTGATGCTGCTGCCCGGCTGCTGGAGCGAAAGCGTCACGTTCACGTGGCCGTCGATGGCCTCGTTCTTGTAATCCACACTGCCGAGCATGGCCAGAATCTCGCCGCTGCCGGGCTTCATCGCCACCAGCGCGGCGTTGGTCAGGTTCTTGGCCGGGTCCACCTGACTGACGTGCCGGCGGGCAAGGTCTTCGGCCAATCGCTGGAAGTTCATGTCCAGTGTTGTCGTCACGCGCAGTCCGCCGTTGGCTACCATCTCCGCGCCGTACTGTTCTTCCAGCTGTTGGCGGACGTAGACGGCGAAATGCGGCGCTTCGAGGCTGACCTCCTGCGCGGCAAAGTTGAGCGGCTCCAGATAGGCGGCTTCGGCCGCGGCCTGGTCGATGAACCCCTCGCTGACCATTAGATTGAGGATGAGCCATTGTCGTTCTCTCGCCCCCTCCAGGTTGGTGAACGGGTCGAGATCGACGGGGCTTTGCGGCAGCCCGGCCAACAGGCTCGATTCGCCCAGCGTCAATTGCGAGGCGGACTTGCCGAAGTAAGTGCGCGCCGCCGCTTCGACTCCATAGGCGAGATTGCCGTAGTAGATTTCGTTCAGATACATTTCCAGGATTTCATCCTTGCTGAAATCCCGGTTCATCATCCAGGCCAGAACAAGCTCCTTGATTTTGCGGTCGTAGGAGACGGCCGTGCGTTCCTCGTAGTCGAACGCGATGTGACGCACGATCTGCTGGGTGATGGTGCTGCCGCCGATGGGGCGCGCATCGGGGTTGCGCACGTTGGCGATGACGGCCGCGGCCAGCGAGGGCGCGTCGAGGCCGATATTCTCGTAGAAGGTGTCGTCCTCCACGGCGATGGTGGCCTGCACAAAGTGGGGCGGAATCTCGCTCAGGGGTACGCGGGTGCGCTTGCCTTCGCCGAAGATCTCCCACAGCACTTCGCCGTTGCGGTCGGTGATCTGGGTGGTCTCGAATGTCTCACGGTCGCGGGCGGTTTCCAGGCTGGCGACGCCGGCCTCGATCTCGCGTGACCAATTGGCATAGACCAGGCCGCCGGCCGCGGCCGCGCCGCCGACGAGCACGAGCAAGGCCAGACCGACGACGACCAGGATCGCGCCGCCGATGCAGCCGCAGCCGCGCTTCCGGCGGGCGGGCGGCGGCGGGGTGGCCGGGATGTATTGAATGGGGGGTTGCGATTGATTCTGCATGTAATACCAGGACGAATAATGACGGTCGATTGGTTCCGTATTCTAGTTTAGGGGAAAGCGTCGCGGGTTGCTATGCGGTCGGGAAACGTTTAGGTGATGTTCAGGCGACGATGCCGATGGGAAAGAGCCGTGATGGGGTTTTTGAGGAGCAACCCTGCTTGCGGATATGTGAAGCAAAATATAAAAAGGGCCGCGACGGCCCTTTTTATGCTATGGACACTTTCAGGCGCGACGCACTTCAGAGCGTGCGCCGCGCCGAAAGCGCACTTTTATTATTTAGCCGCGGCGCAGGAGCACCACGCCAACCACGGCCAGCAACACCAGCACGGCGGCAACTCCCACGATAATCATGCCCAGATTGCCGGGCAATCCGCCGGAGTCGGCCTCTGTCGTGGCGTCGGGGGTGGCGGTTGCCGCGTCCGTGGTTTCCGCGTCGGTTGTGTCGGTCACGGCCGGCGCGTCGGTCAGACCGAACGACACCGTGTAGGATTCGCCGTTGGCAATCGACACCGCCCAATTATCCTCCGTCGTCGCCGTGAAACCGGCGGGCGGGTAGAGCTGCAACTGGTAGGAGTCGGCCAGGGTCAACTCGAAGCAGAACGGCTCGCTCACTCCGTCGGTGATATAGGTGGAAACGGTGCTGCCGGCGCGGGCAAGAGCGATGGCTGCGTCGGCCACCAACGCCTCACCTTCGTTTCGCTGACCGTCGGCGTTCGCGTCCTGGAAGGCGGCCACGCAGATGGTCCCGGCCAGCGCCTCGACCGGTTCGAAGTCCGCTTCAGGAGTTGTCGTGGCGGCCGCGCCACCGGCGGCCGACTCGCCCTCGGTTGGGGTGGCTTCGCCTTCGGCCGGCGGGGTTCCGGCCGGTGTGCCCTCGGTCGCGCCTGCCTCGGCCGTGGCTTCGGCCGTCGGCTCCGGCGCGGCGGTCGTGGCGGCCCGGATCAGAATTTCATCGCCCGGGTTCAGAAAGGTCGGATTATTGTTGAGTTCCTGGATGTAGGGCAGCGCTTCTTCGGGGGACATGCCGAGCGTTTCGGCATAGCGAATGGCGATGATCCACATGGACTCGCCGGCCTGTACGACGTGGACGATGGAACCGTCCTCGCGCGCGGGGACAGTGGCTGCCGGTTGCGCGGCGGCCACCGGCGCGGCGACCACAGGCGCGGCGGCCAGCGGTGCTGCGACTTGTTGGCCCTGGGCCGGGGCGGCCGGCTGAGCCACGGTGGTTGTGGTCGATGTGGCAAAAAGGCCGGGCAGGTCAAAGAAGAAGCCGTTGTTGGGATAGGGGTAGGATGAGGCCATCTCGATCCAGACGGTCATATTCGGCTGTGTGGCGACAAAATCCCATACAAAGGTCGGTTGAGCCAGGTAGTAGGGGTCGATCGTCTCGGCCGTCCACCAGCCGCTGTAGTCGATGGCGTTTTCATCACGCCAGGCAGCCCCCACGGGGCCGGCCCCGAAGCGTATTTTGCCTGAGTCCTCGCGCCACGGAGCGATCTTTTGGCCGTCCTTGAACTCCTCGAAGATGTCGATGAAGATGGGCACACTCATACGATAGGTGCGGCCGACCTCAAGATTCTCGACATCCTGCGATAACGCAGCCCACATGGGCGCCCAGCTATTGAAGACCTTCATCGTATAGACGCCGTCTTTCCAGTAAATCTCTTCGCCGGTGGGGACGCCGCCGGTGGAGTTCCAGACGACGGTCTCGGGACGAGTAGTCGGCCATTCGCCGCCGAAGATCCGCTCATTGTTGGACCAGTGCATCCGCCAGCCGTTTGGGACAGTGATTTCGGGGATACCGTCCTGATTGTAGTGACCGCCCTCGAAGCCCGGATTTTCCAGAAGGTTCGGGCCAAGGTCCTGGGCATGGGCCGGGGCGACGAGCGCCAGCCCGGCGAGTAGCAATCCCAGAGCGACCAGCGACGGCAGGTATGTCTTGCGCATTATCTTTTCGTTCTCCTCAAGATGGACAGCCCGCCCGCCGGATTATATTGCGTTCCGCCCGGTGACGGACAGGCGCGCGTGGGCGCGCGGACAAACAACGAGCTATCTTAACAGCAGTCGCTACCCCTTACCACTTTTCGAGCGTCAGCATGAGCGGCGGCTTAACGGGGGTGACGTGGGATTACCCCGGTGGAAACGGCCGCAAAAATGCAAGGCGCTCTCTGAAGCGCCTTGCACATGATGAGCCTCTTCGATTATGCGTTTATGGTTCGACCTTCTCGGCCGCTTTCTCGTGCTCGATGGGGAGCTGCATCCACACCGGCGCAGCCTCGCCGGTGATGAGGCGCGCGCCCTGTCGTCGCGTCAGGTAGTTCCAACCCCACTGGGTCATCACCTTCAGCTTGTTGTCGAACTCGATCAGGAAATTGATGTGGACAAAGACCCAAATGAGCCAGGCCGGGAAGCCGGCAAAGTGAAGATTGCCGATGTCGGCCACGGCCTTGTTGCGGCCGATGACGGCCAGCATTCCCTTGTCCTTATACGCGAAAGGTCGGATTGCTTTGTCGAAGCGTCGCCGGCGCAAGACATCGGCCACGTAGTTGCCCATTTGCATCGCTACCTGGGCTACGCCGGGCAGCGGCTCGCCGGTCTGATGGGCAAAGTGAGCCAGGTCGCCGATGACGAAGATGTCGGGGTGGTTGGGGATGGTCAGGTCGGGCTGGACTATGACGCGGCCGGCGCGATCCTGTTCCGCCCCGGCGCGGTGGGCCAGTACGCCGCTGAGCGGCGAGGCCTTGACGCCCGCGCCCCACAGGACGGTGTAGGTCGGGATGAGCGTCTGATCGCCGGTCTTCGTGTCCTTCACCAGCACGTAGTCGTCGGCGATCTCCGTGACCAGTTTGTTGGTCTGGACGGTGACGCCCAACTCGCGCAGCGAGTCGGCGGCCATGGCCGATAACTCCTCGGGATAGGTGGACAGGATGCGTTCCAATCCTTCAATCAGGTTGATTTGCGCGTCGGCCGTGTCGATGGCCCGGAACTCCTCGCGCATTGTGCGGGTGGCCAGTTCGCCCAGCGCTCCGGCCAACTCGACGCCCGTCGGCCCGCCGCCGACGATGACGAAGGTCATCAGGGCATGGCGACGTCCGGGGTCGTTTTCGCGCTCGGCGGCCTCGAATGCCAGCAGGATACGCCGGCGAATCTTGACCGCGTCCTCGACCGTCTTCAGCCCGGGCGCGAGCTTTTCCCATTCAGCGTCGCGGCCGAAGTAGTGGTGGCTGGCGCCGGTGGCGACGATCAGCGCGTCATAGGCGATCTCGTCGCCGTCCTCGAGGATGACGACCTTGCGCTCCGGATCAATGTCGATTACCTGGCCCGTCAGGAATCGGGCGTTCTTCTGGTCCTTCAGCGCCGCCCGCAGGGGCGAGGCAATATCCTCGGGCGAGAGGCCGCCCGTGGCGACCTGATAGAGCAGCGGCTGGAAAAGGTGGAAGTTGCGCCGGTCGATGAGCGTCACCTCAACCGGGGCATTCTTCATGGCCTTGGTGGCGTACAGGCCGCCGAATCCGCCGCCGATAATAACAATTTGTTCTTTCCGTTTTCGACTCATCGTTCCAATTCCTTGCAATCAAAATCCCGACAAGCCGACAACCGTATCCCATTCACAAGGCGAGTTGCCCGGACGGCCTGTCTGATCCGGACTGCGCATCAACTGACTTATTCGCTTGACGTCGTGTCGTGAATAAGTCTTACCTTTATTGTGTAAAATTTCACAAATAATGTCAACACCTCCATTTGGCTTTTCCGCACAAAATTGACTAAACTCCCTCATGCAGGCGGCCCAATGCGGCCACGAGACAGTCCATTTTGCCGGCTGCATCCGTGGCAAACCGTGGTTCATCTCTTCACCGACCACCAATCCGGCCGCGCAAATCAAAACAACTTTCACATATAGGAGTGTGTTTCTATGGCCATACGTCATGCAGATGCCCAATGGGAGGGCACGCTGAAGGAAGGCAGCGGTTATCTGAAGCTGGAGAGCGGTACCTTTGAAGGCCCTTACACCTGGGCCGACCGCTTCGCCGACGGCGGCGGCACGAACCCCGAAGAGCTTATCGGCGCGGCCCACGCGGGTTGCTACAGTATGTTCCTGTCGGCCATCCTGACGCGCAACAACGTGCCGCCGGCAAGCATCAAGACCAGAGCGTCGGTCCATCTGGGCGACGGCCCGACGATCACGCGCATCGACCTTGACGTCGAGGCGGAAGTGCCGGGGCTGGATGAGGCAACTTTCCAGCAATATGCGGTCGAGGCCAAGGCCAAGTGCCCGGTGTCGAAAGCATTGGCGGCGGTCGAGGAGATCGTGCTGAACGCGAGACTGGTGGGATAAATTAGCCATCAGGCGCGGCGCATTTCTAAAAAGTGCGCCGCGCCTGATGGGGTATCTGGAGAGGAAATCGTGACCGGCGCCATCATCAACCGCATCAAACGCAATCACGGCCTGGAACACGCCACGATCCACGTCCTTTCGGAGGGCCACAAGCGCTTCAGCGCGCAGGGCAACTCCGACCATCGCGGCTTCCATCTGAACATCTACGGCGACGTGACCGAGGAGGAGGTGCAGGCGGCCGTGGCCGAGGCGCACCGCCGACTGAAAGCGGGCGAGCGGCATTTGGCTGTTCATCCCAACTGCGGCACGGTGCTGGTGACGACGGCGGCGCTGGCCACGCTGGCGGCTCAGGTGGCGCTGCTGGTGGAGAACCGCGGCGGCCGCGCCCGTCCGCTGTCGCTGCTGAATGCGATGCCGGGCGCGATGGTGGCCGTGGTCGGAGCGATCATCGTCGGCCGCCCGCTGGGTGTGCGCGTGCAGGAGCGCTACACGGTGGATGGCGATCTGGGCGATCTGATCGTGGAGTCCGTGCGCCCCGTGTCGCCCTCGCCCGTCACGCGGCTGTTCCAGTTGCTGCTGACCGGCGGCAATCCGGAGATGCAGGCCAGGGCGTATTTCGTGCGAACCACGGGCGGGAGCGGATGACGGAATCCTAGCCCGGAACTCACCATGTTCTATCTTTTCCACGGTCAGGATAGCTATTCGCAACGGGAGACATTGACGGCGCTGCTGGCCAAAGAGGGCGATCCGGACATGCTGTCGCTGAATACGACACGGCTGGACGGCAAGGTTGCCTTCGGGGATTTGCAGGCGGCGTGCGATGCGATGCCGTTCTTGTCCCGTGTGCGGGTGGTGCTCGTGCAGGATCTGTTCTCATCGATCCCCGACAAGACCTTCATGGAGAAGCTGGAGGCCTATTTGCCGCACCTGCCGGAGACGACGCGGCTCATTTTTTTGGAATCGCAATCGCTGCCTGAAAATCATCGCATCATCCGGCTGGCGCGGGACGGCAAGCTGGGCTACGTGAAGAAGTTTGAGCTGCCGAAGGGGGACGAGCTGGAGCGATGGGTGCGTGGACACGTGGAGGAGCATGGCGGCCGCATCGTGCCCCAGGCGGCGAGCCTGCTGGCGGCCAACGTCGGCGGCGACTTGCAGGCGCTGACAAACGAGATCGAGAAGCTGGTGCTGTATAAAGGAAGCGAGGCGGCCATCGACGTCGACGACGTGACGCTGCTGTCGCCCTACGTGGCCGAGGCGAGCATCTTCGATCTGGTGGACGCGCTGGGCAACCGGCAGGGCGCGCGGGCCGCGGAACTGTTCCAGAAGAAGGTTGACGAAGGGGTCGATCCGTTCTACCTGTTCTCGATGTTCATCCGCCAGTTCCGGCTGCTGTTGCAGACGCGAGCCTTGCTGGACGCGGGTGAGCGACCGGCAGGCATTGCCGAACAGTTGAAGCAGCGGCCGTTCGTGGCCGAAAAGCTGGCCCGCCAGGCGCGCAATTTCACCTTGCCGCAACTGGAAGCGATCTATCGCCGCCTGCTGGTCATTGACGTTGAGGCGAAGACGGGCAAGACGGACCTGCTGACGGCGTTGTATTTGCTGGTGGGCGGGCTGACGGTGGATAGTGGATAGTGAGCCGCTGGTGAATGCATCAGTAGATCAGTAAAAAGAAAACAGGCCGGCCTCGATTCGAGGCCGGCCTGCCGACTCACTGATCTGCTGTTCTACTGAATCCCGTACGTCACCTGCACCTGCACCTGATAGCTCAGTTGCCCGGGCGAGATGCCGGGGGCCGACGCGGCCTGCTCCATCGCAAAGCCACCGCCGCCCATCCCCATCGGCATCACCGGCGTGCCGACGACCTCGCTGATGACCTGAATGTCGCCCAGCGCCACGCCGCCCAATTCGGCCAGCGATTCGGCGCGCTTGCGGGCATCATCCATTGCCGCGGCGCGGGCTTCGGCTTCCAGCGCGGCCGGGTCGGCCACGGAGAAGTTGACGCCATAGATGGCGTTCGCGCCCGCCTCGGTCACGGCCGCCAGCACGTCGCCCACCAGCGCGATGTCGCGGATCTTCACGTTCACCTGATTGCTGATGCGATACCCGGCGATACCTTCCGGCCCCCGGTCGCCGTAGATCTGCTCGGCGTAGAGGGAGTAGTTGGTCGTCTGGATATCCTCGGCGGCGATGCCGGCCGCTTCGAGCGCGGCCATGACGCTATCCAGCGTTGCCTGATTCTGCGACGTGGCCTCGGCGACTGTCGGCGCGAAGGTGTCGACGCCGACGATGACCGTCGCCTGGTCGGGTTGGCCGTAGGACGTGCCCTGGCCCACGACGGTGATCCCGCCCGCGGCCGGGCCGGCGGCCTGTTGGCCGGGCGCGGCCGCCTGGGACGGCAGCGCTCCATTGCACGCGGCCAGCGCCAGACCCAGGATGAACACAAAAACGACAGCGATTAGATGTTTCTTTGTTGACATGATTATTCTCCTTCCGGTTCCTGTTGAACCTGAAGCTATGACGCC
>JACDJB010001006.1_pt1 | contig 24215 bp, 22 predicted proteins | sample 7454121 | NCBI WGS metagenome assembly JACDJB01 (sample SAMN14253290, study PRJNA609438) | sludge metagenome | isolation source: sludge after 25d culture with pyrite | collected 2018-12-20
CAAAGCAAGATCGACCTTCGCCTGTCGCTCGCCCTCCTGGGTGAGCTGAGCGCGGAAGGCATCGGGCTCCTGCCCGGTCATCTGCAGGTACTGGCCGAGCTCGATGCCCGACTGGGACAGGGTGCGGGCCATCGATTCCAGCTGCTCCTGGGCACCGGACTGAACCAGCGCCTCGGGCACGTCCTCGGTCACCAGGTCGACCAGTGCGCTCGCCAGCTCGTTGCGGACCTCGTTCTGGGCCCGCTCCCGCTGCTGTGCGCTCAACTTCTCGACAAAGTCGTCGCGCAGCTCGGCCACGGTCTCGAACTCGGTGGCGTCGGCCACCCACTCATCGGTCAGGTCGGGCAACTGGCGCTCCTGGACGCCGAGCACCTCCACCTCGAAGGTGATCGTCGGCGGCTCGGCCGCGTCCGGCTCGTCCGAATCGGCGTCGTCGTCAGGCTCGACCGGCGCGGCCGGATCGGCCGCCTCGAACGTGGTCGTCTCGCCGTTCTCCAACCCGATGAGGTTGGTGTCCAGCTCCGGGACCACACCGCCCGAACCCACCTGGTACAGATAGTTCTCGGCGGTCATGCCGGCGATTTCCTCGCCGTCCCGACTACCCACCAGGTTGAGCGTGACGTAGTCGTCGTCCTCCACCGGGCGCTCAGCATCGACCAGCTCGCCGAACTGGGTGCGCAGCTTGTCGATCTGGTCGGCGACCTCATCGTCACCCGCATGCGGGTTGACGATGCTCACCTCGAGGCTTCCGTAGCCCTCGATGGTGAGTTCGGGCCGAACCTCGACGGTGGCGGTGAAGACGACCGGACCCTCTTCGGCCCCCTCGTCAAGCTCGATATCGGGCTGATCGATCGCATCGACCTCGAGCTCGCGGATGGCCTCGTCATAGGCGCGCGGCACGGCCACCTGGATCGCTTCGCCCCGGGCATAGCCGGCGTCGACGTGGCTCTTCACCACCTGCTTGGGCACCTTGCCCTGACGAAAGCCGGGCAAGCGCGCCTCTTTGGCGATCTTTACCCAGGCTTCATCGAGTGCGGAATCGAACTCCGCGTCCTCGAGTTCGATGCGGACCTTGACCTTGTTGCCTTCGAGAGGCTCTACGACAGACTTCATTGGTCGGGCATCCTAGGGGTCAATTGGCCGGGACTCCGAACGGGACGGCGGGATCACGCCATTCTCCACCGCCGAGATCACCGGCCGAACCTTCAGCAGGTACCACAGCGAGAGCCCGACCCCGAGCACCGACAGGAAGGTCCCGAGGAGGATCATCGCCATCCACATCGCCTGTGGGCGTTCGGCCAGCGACCAGGCCCACGCCGGTCGTCGAGCCGCGTCCAAGAGGGCGAACACCGACAGCGCCAGCGGGGCGGCCGCTACGAGCAGCACGCCAAACATGGCCAGGAAGTCACTCACGATTCCAGTCTGCCCGACCGGGCGATCCGCTGCCGGGGCGCCTCGGGCCGCTCCGATAGTGTGTCCAAGGTCGGCCCTGTCGACGGGACGTGGCGCAGCCTGGTAGCGCACCTGCTTTGGGAGCAGGGGGTCGGGAGTTCAAATCTCCCCGTCCCGACCAACACATGTGAGCGTGCGATGTTTGGTCCCCCAGAGGTGGGGGGAAGGGCCGTCGACGCGTCTCCCACGCTTACCTGGGCGTCCGCCAGCTGGGCTAGGATCGTGGGCCTTGCGGGTGTAGCTCAATGGCTAGAGTCCCAGTCTTCCAAACTGGTTATGCGAGTTCGATTCTCGTCACCCGCTCTCTCCGCGTCGACGGCACGACCCTCAAGTCGTGTAGTCGGCGTTGATGCGGACATAGCCGTCGGTCAGGTCGCAGCCGTAGACCACCCAGGCGCCGTCGGCGATGGCCAGGTCGACGGTGATCAGCACCTCGTCGCCGGCCATGTAGTCAGACAGCGCGGTCAGGTCCACGTCGTCCGGAGGCTTTGGGTACACCTCGGCCTCACCGAAGCGCACCGACACCGCTTGCTGGTCGATGTCGTTGTCGTCGGACAGCTTGCCGATCGCCATCACGACCCGGCCCCAGTTGGGGTCGGCGCCGTGCACGGCGGTCTTCACCAACGGCGAGTTGACCACCGCCTTGGCCGCCCGCCGGGCCTGATCGTCGTCGCGGGCGCCCTCGACCCGCACGACGATCAGCGTTTGCGCCCCTTCCCCGTCGCTGGCCAGCTGACGGGTCAGGTCCAGACAGACCGCTTCCAGGCCGACCTCGAACGACGCCGGATTGACCGGGCCACCAAGCCCGGAGGCGAGCACCGCCGCCGTGTCGGATGTCGAGGTGTCGGTATCGACCGAGAGCGAGTTGAACGTGCGGTCGACCACCCGGCCGAACATGCGGTCCAGTTCGGCGGCGGGCAGCTCGGCGTCGGTGAACACGAAGGCCAACATCGTCGCCATGTCCGGCTCGATCATGCCGACACCCTTGGCCACGCCCACGATCCGGCAGTCGCCCACCTGCGCCTCGGCCATCTTGGGAACGGTGTCGGTCGTCATCATCGCCTCGGCGACGGCGCCGGCGTCGGTGACCGGAAAGCGCTCGGCCCGACCGGCGTGGCTGGTGAGGTCGTCGAGGTAACGGCGCACCCGGTCCATGGGATAGGGCCGCCCGATCACCCCGGTCGACGTGACCAGCACGTCGGTGGGCTCCCCCTCGACCAGGTCCCCGACCCGCTGCGCGAGTTCCTCGGCATCGGCCAAACCCGCAGCGCCGGTGGCCACGTTGGCGTTCTTCGACACGACGACCACCGCCCGCAGCCGCTCATCGGCCAGCGCCCGACGAGAGACCTCCACCGACGGCCCGGCGAAGCGGCTGCGGGTGAAACGCGCCGCAGCGGTGGCAACCCCCGAGCAGGCGATCACCGCAAAGTCGGTGGTGTCGTCGCGAATACCGATGTTTCCGACGTGGGCGGTGAAGCCGGGGGGCAGTTCCATGACGACACATTAGATTCCGCACCACCGGTTCCACCCCCGATGAGCAATCGCTCACCGCCGGTACCGACCCCCGAGGAGCGCCATGGATCGCGACCTGTTCGATGACGAGCACGAACTGTTTCGGGCCAGCGTGGCCGACTGGATCTCGGCCGAGGTCACCCCGCACTACCTCAACTGGGAGCGGGACGGCCTGGCGCCCCGCAGCCTCTTCAGCGACGCCGGATCCCACGGTTTCGTCGGCATGGCCGTACCCGAGGAGTACGGCGGTGGTGGCAGCGATGACTTCCGCTTCAACGTGGTGCTCGCCGAGGAGTTGGCGGCGGCGGGCATCGGTGGGGCCGGCCTGGGCCTCACCCTGCACAACGACATCACGACGCCGTATTTCCTTGCGTACTGCGGCGAGGCCCAACGACGGCGTTGGCTGCCCGGGATCGCCTCGGGCGAGCTGATCACAGCGGTGGCGATGACCGAGCCGGGCATCGGCTCCGACCTGGCATCGATGTCGACCACCGCCATCCGGGACGGCGACCATTACCGGCTCTCCGGCTCCAAGACCTTCATCACCAACGGCATCAACGCCGACCTGGTGATCGTCGCCGCCAAGACCGACCCGACCCAGCGCCACCGGGGGATCTCGCTCATGGTGGTCGAGGCGGGGATGGAGGGCTTCGAACGCGGCCGCAACCTGGACAAGGTCGGGATGCACAGCCAGGACACCGCCGAGCTGTTCTTCAACGACGTCGCCGTGCCGGTCGACAACCTGCTGGGCGAGGAGGGGGCCGGCTTCAGCTACCTGGTGTCCAACCTGGCCCAGGAACGCCTCAGCATCGCCGTCACCGGGGTGGCAACCGCTCGCGCAGCGCTCGGCTGGACGCTCGACTACGTCCGCGAACGTCAGGCCTTCGGTCAGAACATCGGCTCGTTTCAGAACAGCCGATTTACGCTGGCCGAGTGCCACACCGAGGTTGAGGTCGCCCAGGCGTTCATCGACCGGGCGATCGTCGCGCTCAACGCCGGCAGCCTGACCGTCGAAGAGGCCGCGATGGCCAAGTGGTGGTGTACCGAGTTGCAGGGCAGGGTGGTCGATCGAGGCGTTCAGCTCCATGGCGGGTACGGCTACATGACCGAGTACCCGATCGGTCGGGCCTACGCCGATGCCCGCGTCACCACGATCTATGGCGGTACCACCGAGATCATGAAGGAGATCATCGGGCGTTCGCTCGGGCTGTAACCGCTCGGGCCCCCGTCCGGTCCTCGGCAGGCCCACCCGACCGATCGGTAGCGTGGCGAGATGCCCGACTCGGTTTGCAGCGATGCCAGCACCGCCGACACCGAGGGCGAGGCGTCTCCCGAGGCGGGAAGAGGAGCCAGGAAGGCAGCGCACGCCTTCCGGTCGGTGCTCGGCGTTGCCGTCGTGGCCGTCACCGGCGTTTTCATCGTCATCTACGCCTTGCCGGACGCACCGATCACCCGGCACATTCCGAAGTGGGTGTACAGCACCGGTGACGCCGTCAGCCTCAACCAAAACTGGGCCTTGTTTGCGCCCGACCCGCCAACCACCGATGTGCAGCTCGACTTCGTCATCACCGATGCCGACGGGAAGGTCACCGTCGAATCGTTGCCGAGCGGGCCCGCCTGGCTGCCGACCGCCCGGTCGGAGCGCTGGCGCAAGGTCCGGGAGCGGGTGACCCCAACGTCGGCGGCCACACGGTGGCCGGAGGTGCTCCAGTGGTCGCTGGCGCAGTTGAAAGCATCGGGGCGCGATCCTCAGAAGATCGAGCTCCGCCGCCGCTGGATCGACCGGGAGGCCGACAACCCGGACGACGCCGGCACCGAACGAGCATTTACGTTCGCCCGCTTGGACATCCCGACCAACGAGTACGTCGTGCTCGACCCGGAGGCTCCCGGTGCGGTCAAGGAAAAGCCCGCCGACGCCTCCCCCGACGGGCGGGTCGAGAAGACCGACCAATGACCGAGATCATCGGGTCACCGCAAACCGATCCAACGCCCAGTCCGCCCGAGCCCCGAGCAACCGACCCGGCATCAACCAACCCGGCGACAACCGACCCGCCGACGATCGAGCCAGCGGCAACCGATCCTCCGGGAGATGGCGGAACGGCCCAGAAGGCCCGGCGCGTCAACCCCGCTCGGCGGTTGGCCCGTACGGTCACCGACCCGCTCCTTCGCACCCAACGGCTCGACAACTGGGTGCTGCTGCGCAGCGGCGTCGGCGCCTTGGTCATGTTCTGGGGGCTGACGTTGCTGCCCGACCTCGCCGACCTGTACGGCTCGTCCTCGATCGTGCCGTCCCAGGGACCCCGCGCCGGCCAGTTCTCGGTCTTCAGATGGTGGACCGGGGACATAGCGGTGGGTGTGGTGCTGGGCCTGGCCGTGCTCGGAGGCCTGGCGATGGCGCTCGGGGTGGCTGTCAGGCTGGCGGCCCCGGTGGCTTTTGTGGCGGTGACCAGCCTGATGGCCTCGGCGCCGCTGATGCTCAACGGCGGCGACGACGTCCTCCGCCTGTTGTTGTTGTTCATCGCCCTGTACGCCGTGATCGCCCCTGCCGATGGGCTCAACACGGCGGTGGGTCGACTCGGGCTGAGCGAGCCGCCGACGGGCCCCCCATGGGGCCTCGTGGTCATCCGCATCCAGATCATCGCCATGTACATCGTCACCGTCATGGACAAGATGGAGGGCAGCACCTGGCTCGGCGGAACGGCGACCGTCCGTGCGCTCAACCTGCAGTCGATGCGGCGTTTCTGGGTGCCAGAGTTCATGTTGACCTCGTCGGCGGCCCACAACCTGATGACCTGGGGCACCCTCGCCACCGAGGTGGCCATCCCGATCCTGTTGATCAACCGACGAACCCGCCGCTGGGGCATCGTGCTCGGCGTGGGGTTCCATGCGGCGCTGGGCTACGTGTTGCGGCTCGGCCTGTTTCCCGCCACGGTCACCATTGCGTATCTGGCCTTTCTCACGCCGGCGGAGGCCTCGGCCATCGTCGGCTGGGTACGGCGTGGGGCCGACCGGATCGTCGGGCTGAGGGCCAAGGTCCCCTCCCCCGGCACGGATCAGGCGGATGACCCGTAGAACGGTCCACGTGTCCCGCTTCGCCACCTTCGGGTCACCGTGCAACCAACGGTCGGGGTCGCAACTGGCCGGTCTTTGAAGCGGATAAGGCCGATGGAAAGCGCACTGATCCTCGCAGGAGCGCCTTCAATCCCGGCGACCCTCGGCCCTGCCCGGCGGCAGGTTCCAGCCTAGACTGGCAAGAGTCTGACTCGTCCGGGGGTTGATGATGACGGTGCTCGTTGGTTACGCCAGCGCCTACGGATCGACGAAGGGCATTGCATCGAGGGTGGGTGAGCACCTCAGAGCAGCGGGCTTCGAGGTCGACGTGCACCCAGTGGACGAGATCGATGCTGTGAACGCCTACGAGGCGGTGATCATCGGCAGCGCGATCCACAACCAGAAGTGGCTTCCGAGCGGCGATGAATTCATGCGGGCGCACGCTGAGGCCTTAGCGAGCCCTGTCTGGCTCTTCAGCGTTTGTTCCATCGGGGAGACGACCAGCTTCCTCAGCGAACGGTTGGCCCGGATAGCGCGACGACGCCGGAAAGTCCCACCGACCGTCTCCGAGGTCCAACGCCCAATCGATCTCCGTGACCATCGATACTTCGCCGGAGCGATTGAACGGACGCACTGGTCGGCGGCAGGCAACCTCTTTCTTCGGCTCTGTGGCGGGACGTATGGCGATCACCGCGATTGGATGGACATCGAACGGTGGACCGCGGGAATTGCGACGGCCCTGGGAGCGCGAGGAACTCCGGCCAATCAGGGCTGACACTCCGACGGCCTGGTGGGTCCAGTCCCCTTGTGCGTCAAGATCCCTTTGCCCACACGGGTTCTGGAAGTGCCCCCGGCAGGACTCGAACCTGCAACCGTCGGATTAGAAGTCCGATGCTCTATCCAATTGAGCTACAGGGGCCAGCACGGGATCGGCGACGGGCATAGGCCCAGCGCCGCCGGTACCCACGCACTTTATGGGCTGACCCGAGGTCGAGCCCCACGTGGGCACGATGCCGGTCCCGTCGGACCATCGGCGATCCGGCAACGTTGCGTCGCTGGTGGTGCGTCCGTCGCCCAGAGGGTGTTTGCGCCGAGTCCAGTATGCTCAGCGCCGATTCGTACACAGAAAGCGTTCAAGTCGCCACCGATGGCGGCGAGAACTCCGGAGCGAAAGCGCAACTCACGACCATGTCTCAAGCGAGCGGGCCCCTGTCGACGACGATCGCGACGAAGCGCTACCTCAGGCTGAGCCTGATGGCGACAGTGTGTGCTGCGCTGCTTGCGCTGGCCCCGATCGGCACCGCCGGCGCCCAGGACGAACCCGCCTGGGATGCGTGGGACCAGGTGACCGGCAACAACGGATCCGAGTACATCGCCGACAGCCAGGGTCGGGCGCTGCAGTTGCGGGGTGTCAACATCAAGACGGGCAATCCCGCAGACGGCGCTCGCGATGAGGTGCTGGACGCCATCGCAGCTCGCGGCTTCAACCTGCTGCGGCTGTCGCTCTTCTGGGAACAGTTGGAGCCGCAGCAAGGCGACTTCGATCAGGCCTACCTCGACGACATCGACGCCGTGATCACTGCGGCCGAGCAGCGCGGCATCTGGGTGGTCGTCAGCTTCCACCAGGACACATTCGGGTCGGCCTTCGGCGGCCATGGCATCCCACCGTGGGCCACCAAGGATGACGGCCTGCCCTTCGAGCCCACGGGCAGCTTCCTCACCGACTACCTCCAGCCGGGCGTGCAGGCGGCCTGGGAGAACCTGTACGAGGATCCCGAAATCCGTGCCGCCCAGGCCAACGCATGGACCCATGTCGCCGCCGAGTACGCGGATCACCCCAACGTGATCGGTTACGACCTACTGAACGAACCGTTCGGGAAGATCCGTGAAGGCGAGGACCTGCTCACGGCCGCCAAGCGGGTCGAGTCGGTGCAACTGACCGCCATGTACCAACGCCTCACCGACGCGATCCGCACGGTCGATGCTCGGTCTTGGATGTTCATCGAGGCCCCCAATCTGGCCTCACTCGGCATCTCCACGTCGCTCGGTCGGGTCGACGACGAGCGGGTGGTGTTTTTCCCTCACTTGTACAACACCGACATCGAGTTCGAGATCTACAACGGTTCCGGCGACCCCAGCGGCTTCAACCCAGAGTTCTTCGAAGGTTGGGCCACGGCAATCGCCACCTATACGGACACGTATCCGGTGCCGATGATGGTGGGCGAGTGGGGTGTCCCCACCCCCTACCCCGGCATCGACCGCTACATCGCCGAGGTGCTCGAGACGATGGAGGCGACCACTTCCGGGTGGGCCCAGTTCAACGGCTGTTTCGGTGAAGGATACTGCACCTTCGGGCCCGAGGGTGAGGATCGCGAGCAGATCGACCAGATCGTCCAGCCCTTTGCCCGGGCGATCGCCGGCGCACCCGACGATCACCACTTCGACCCGGCGACGCGCACCCTTCGGGTCACCTTCGCCGACAACGATGCGACGGGCCCCACCGAGATCGTTGTGCCGGCGGCCAAGCGCTACCCCGACGGCTGGCGTCTGGATGTCGACGAGACGACGGTGGAGCCCGCCGTCGAGCGGCTGGCGCCCGGACTGGACCTCATCTCGGTCGATGTCCCCAAGGACGGCTCGACTCACACCCTGTGCCTCACGCCCGAGGAGGCCCCGCAATCGTGCGCACCGCCAGCGCCGGAGATCGAGCCAGCCCCGTCCACAGACAGCGACCCAGCCCCAGACAACGGTCGACCGTCGACGACCAATGTGGCCGACCCGTTGGCCGCCAGGTTCACCGGCTGACCCGCTACTGGCGCAACCAACTTCCACACCGACGGGCCCAGGGCCTAGCATTGGGTGCACTTGGTGGGCGTAGCTCAGCTGGTTAGAGCGCCAGGTTGTGATCCTGGAGGCCGGGGGTTCGAGTCCCCTCGCTCACCCCACCGACGACCGCCCGGCCCTGTGGGTCGGGCGGTCGTTTCGCGCCCGGCCTGCCGGTGGACGACGAGCCATTCGCCACGACAGTTTCGTTGGTGGCGCGTGGCGCTCGGGCTGTACAGTGGTCGGTCTTGCGCCTCTAGCTCAATTGGTTAGAGCGTCGGACTCTTAATCCGTAGGTTCCGGGTTCGAGTCCCGGGGGGCGTACAAAACCGAGACCCCAGGTCACACCGGACTTCCGGGAGACCTGGGGTTTCGTTTGTCCCGGCGAGGCGTGGGTACCGCTCCTCGACCCTCTGGCTCTTTCGGCCCTCCCCACACCTTTCCCCTGAGGAGCCATCCGTGAAGCCACTGCGTCCCTACTTACTCTCGATCACGTTGGTTGCGTCGATCGGATTGGCCGCGTGCGGCGGCTCCGACGAGGCCGACAGCACGGGCGACTCCGTGAGCGCGACGACCGCCGAGGCCACGACGACCACCGTCGCAGCCCCGACTTCGGAGCCACCCGAGACGAGCGAGCCGAGCACCACCGTGCCCAGCAGCCCGACCACGGCCACCCCCAGCCCGCCGACCGACGCCCCCGCCGCCTCGGAACTGGCCGGCTTCGAGGAGTACGCCGTGCTCCAAAGCACGATCGGCAACCTCGACTCCCTGACCCCGGAGATCGAGACCGATAACCCGAACACGCGGGTGATCCTGTACGCCGACGCCGACGGGCGGAAGGTGTACAAGTCGATCTACGTCAAGCGCAACAATCGTCTGAAGGTCATCGACCTCAACGGTGGCGGCCCGCCTCTGTACAACGACACGATCTAGTCGCCAGCGCCGCCGAGAAGCCCGGTCATTCCAGCTGTGATCCGTCGGGCCGGATCGTGTGCCAGTTGCCGGTGGGGTCTCGGTGGATTTGGAAGCCCTTCTGTTTCCAGCGGTTGTGTTTGCCGCACAGCGGGGCTGCGTTGGAAGGACTGGTCGGGCCACCACGGCCGTATTCGGTGAGGTGGTCGACCTCACAGGCGCTGGCCGGGACGGTGCAGCCCGGCCACACACAACAGGTGTGCCCGGCGGTGGCGGCTGTGCGGGCCGAACCGGTGAACCGTCGGGCCCGGCCGAGGTCGATGACCACACCGGCGGCATCGACGATCACGCGGCGGATCTGGGCGGCGAGACCGTCGAGGCTGTTGGTGGCCGCTTCGGTCGGGTCAACGCCGTGACCGTCACCGGTGCGACACATGAACGTGTCCGGATCGAACCTCGGGGCCCGGTCGGCGTCGAGCGCCCTGAGCATCTCTTGATAGGCCGCGGCCGACCAGTGAATGTTGTGGACGAACCCCGGAGGGACGGCCCCGGCCGGTGAGCCGGCTGCGTCTTGGAACAGCCGGTGGAGCGCGTCGGCGCGCCGTTGGGGTGCGGTCCGCTCCAGGTCGGCGTTGGTGACGGCGTCGCCGAAAATGGCCTTGGCCTGGTTCCAGTCGGTTTGAAACTCGGCATCGACGTAGTGGTCGAGGATCTCGCGCATCTCGGCGCCCTGCAGCGACGCGTAAAACCCGGTGAGGTCCCACGAGCCGTCCCACGGGTTGGGGACCAGTTTGGCGTCACGGTTTGTGTGGTTGCGTTCGTTGGCCGGTTCGGGGCCGTCCTCGTCGATCAACCGCTCCCACTGGCGAGTTTTCGACTCGAACTGCTTCGCCGACATCGTTTCGGCGTCAGCCAGGAACTCATCCTGGCGGGCCTCCATGGCCGGCGCAACACGCTCGTTGGCGTGGACCCGCCCCAGCAGGTGCATCTGGTCGGTGCCGATCTCACCATGGGCCCAAGCATCGGCCAACTTCGGCAGGTCACGACATGCCCGCGCAGTCTTCTCACGGGCTGCCGCCTCGCCACCGGACAGCTTGGCGTGGTGTTTGGCCATCACCGTGGCCGAGGCGTGCCCATCGTCGACGTACAGGCCGTCACGGTCGATCGCACCCACCAGGCCGGTGGCCGCAGCGTCGACCCGACGGCGCAACACCTCGAGCTCACGCAACCACACGATGGCGTCCTTGCCGTCGATCGGCACCACCCCGGCCGCAAACAACCGATCGAGACCGACATTGATCCCGTCGATCGCAGCAACCGCATCGTGTGCCAACACCATCGAACCCATGTACCCCAGTATGAGGCGACACAGGGACAACCAACCCTCGAATCCACCTGCTCCTCAAAGAAATCTCGTCGATCCTGTCGATCGCTGCCGGTTCGTTCGTTGTACTGGTGTCTGGCAGAGTGCCGGACACCAAAACGATGGAGACGACAACATGGCGCAGTACCTGCTTTCGGTGTGGCACGCTGAGGACGAGGTCTACCCGGACGACGAGACGATGCAGAGGGCCTTCGCCCAGGTCGACCGGTTCAACGAGTCGCTGCAGGCCAGCGGATCGTGGGTGTTCGCCGGCGGGCTGCAGCCGGCCTCGTCCGCCAGCGTGGTGAGGGCGACCGAGGCGGGCATGTCGGTCACCGATGGTCCCCTCGCCGAGGCCAAGGAGCAGATCGGTGGATTCTGGATCATCGATGTCGCCGACCTGGACGCCGCCCTCGAGTGGGCACGCAAGGGCTCCGAGGCGTGCATGAACCCCGTCGAGGTTCGCCCGCTGCAGGGCGAATAGACCGACAGCGCCCACCGCTCCAGTCGTGACCCACCTCCGCCCGTCCGATGCCCAACCGCCCAACGGTCGACCTCGCGATACTCGGCCGCTGCGGTCGAAGCCGTTCGACAGCGGCGCGTTCGACGCGATCTACCGGGCGGAGGTGGGCCGGTGCACGGCCACGATGGTGCGGGTGCTCGGCGACATCGACCTCGCCGAGGACGCCGTGGGCGAGGCTTTCGCCATCGCTGCGCAGCGCTGGCCGGACAGCGGCATCCCGCCCAACCCGGGCGCATGGATCACCACGACGGCGCGCAACCGGGGCATCGACCACGTCCGTCGCGAGGCCAAGCGACCTCAGCACCACCGGGCCGCCCACCACCTGGCGACGATCGCGACCGACCAGCCGGATCCACCGGTGATCGACGAGCTGGGCGACACCGACGTGGTCGCGGACGATCAGTTGCGGCTGATCTTCCTGTGCTGTCACCCGGCCCTGGCGCCCGACACGCAAGTAGCGCTCACCCTGCGGTTGCTCGGGGGGTTGCAGACCGACGAGATCGCCCGGGCCTTTCTGGTGCCCGCGGCCACCATGGCCCAGCGCCTGGTGCGGGCCAAGCGCAAGATCCGCCACAACCACATCGCCTACCGGATACCGGCCGACCACGAACTCCCCGACCGCCTCGGCGCCGTGATGGCCACGATCTACCTCATCTACAACGAAGGGCACACCGCCACCTCCGGCCCCAGTTTGGTCCGAACCGAGCTGGCCGCCGAAGCGATCCGGCTGGCCCGGCTGCTCACCGAGCTGATGCCGGACGAACCTGAGGTCGTCGGCCTGCTGGCATTCCTCCTGCTCACCGAGTCACGTCGGCCTGCCCGCACCGACGTCGACGGATTGCCGGTCCGTCTGGGCGACCAGGACCGCGACCGCTGGGATCGTGGGATGATCGACGAGGGCCACCGCCTGGTACCTCGGTGATCGTGCGTGTCGAGATCGACCGGCTCGGCGGCGGCGGACCCTGGATCAGCGCCTGACCACTCTCATCGACCCAGTGCTGCCCTCTCTCGCATCTGAAGCCCGCACGCCGCCCACCTCGGCGCGCATCCGACGCAATGTTCAGAGCTGGAGCGGCAGACAGGCCAGGCGAGCCCCGGCCATCCCGTTTGGCATCCTCGCCATCGCATGGATCACGATCGAGCGCGCACCGGGCGGGACGACGAAGGGAACCAGCGCGACTGCCAACGCGGTCCCGTCGGGCCGGACTGTGAAGTCCAGCCAGACCTCAGTGGACGGTCCAACGACCGCACCACCCGTGGAGTTGTAGTGCGGTCCTGCGGCCGCTCCGTCGCCGGCGACACAAGGTCCGGCATGGACGTGCGCGCCGGTACCTCGTCCCCGCGACCGCTCGGTCGATACCCCGCACCTGAAACGCCACCAGCGACCCTCGGTTCCGCCGGCTGACGACCAGTGCCGCAGCGGTTGAGCCATCGGTTGGATCGACCGTCGACGGCGCCAAATCTGACATCGTCCCCGCACGACGACGCCGCCGGACGGGCGATTGACCAGGTGCCGACCGGTCGGGGCATGGTCCGAGCGACGATCGTGATGTCCAGCGCCTGAACCAGCCGCGACAGCACGATAGACAGCTCCATCTGAGCCAACGCAAAGCCGAACCACATGTGCGGTCCCCGGCCGAAGGGAACCCACGCCTGGCGGGCGAGCCCGCGCTGGTGATCGGTCGGGCCCTCGAACCGGTCCGGATCGAACCGCTCAGCATCGGGCCACGAGCGTTCGTCGCGCCCAGCGAGATAGGCGACCACATCAGCAGGCTGGGCCTGGCGATCCCAGCGTCGCTGCACGTCTACCGCGGTGCCCACGACGAGGCGGACGCCGACATCGAGGCCGGCCTGGCCGACATCGACGACGCCGACAGCATGAACTTCAGGCCTTACTTCCTGGCGCTGCGCTCACGGCTGGCGCTGCGCTCACGGCTGGCGCTGCGACGAGGCGGCCTCGAGGGTGCCCGGTCCGAGGTGGAACACGGAAGGGCGATCCTGGCGTCCGGCAGCACGCTGTTCGGAACCGACTGGCTTCTCGATGCTCAGGTCCAGTGCCTGTGGGCTGACGGTGATGAGGATGGCGCGCTTCCCTTGGCGGAGACGACCTGGGAGCAAACCGCCTTTATGCGCTGCTTCCACGGCGGCCTGAACGTGGCGTCGAGACAGCATTCACTTTGCCCACCATCGACGGGCGAGTCAGCCGCCGGAATGGACGCTCACCGGATCGCCCGGCTCCACCCGCCCGGGGGTGAGGACGCTGGCGTACCAGCGAGCGCGACCCGGGCTGACGTCGTGGCCCAGGCGTCGGTGATCCCGATCGGAAAACCAGCGGCTGTTCTTGGTGCACGGAACCGCCGGTGCCGAGATGCGCGCGGTCACGTCGCCAACCTGCACGATGAGACCGGCCCGAATCTGTGACCAGTCGAGACCGCTCAGGCTGAGGTTTTCCCCAGCGGCACCGGGGAAGATCGGATGCCCCTCCGCGGCCCACGCCTCGACCACTTCGGTGGACCACAGACACAACGCCTGCCACGGCCGCCCGTGATACTGGCGGGCCGCCTGGGCATCGCCGACAACCCCGCCGACATCGATCTCGGCCGACGGAATCTCAGGTTTGGGCACACCACCACCGCTTGCATGCAGCGATGCCACCGTGCCTCCCCCAAGCGTCAACACGTCGCCCAGCCGCTGGCGCACACCAGCGATGGCCCACAGGTGGTGCATCACCTCGTGAGCGCTGTGGCGCACGCCCCAGTCCAGCGAGAACGACTCGCCACCGACGGTGATCGCGTTGGCCCAGGTCGCTTCATCGACCGACCGCAGGTACGCACCGTGACGGCTGGCCATGACCCGCAACGCCTCCAGCGAGTTCGCACGATCGAGGTTGGCACCATCGCCGATGATCGGCTGCTCGGGAGACTCGGCGACATCGATTCCGGGCGCATCGACCAAGAGCTCGGCACGCATCAACCAGGTCGCCATCACCGAGGCCAGATGGTCCGCGTGTTCGCCGATCGCCGGCATCGACCGATCGGGCCGGGTGAGCCAGACACCATCCGGCAACCGCTCCACGGCCAAGGCCGTCAGCCACTCGGCCTTTTCGACGGTGCGGATGGCATCCTGGCGAGACCAACGCATCGAGTCGAACCCACAGTCGTCACACGTTTCCCGGGGGGTGACCAGCCCTGCGCTGGTCTCGGCGGCGCTGACCGATGGTGCCATGGTGCGAGGGTATCCCGCGTCCATGCCAGAACGGGCCGGGCCGAGCGCCAAACCCGCCGGTGACCGAGGAAGTGCTTCCCCCTTGGATGTGTGACCGGCGTAGCGTGACGCACGGCGCTGGGACTCCCGAAAGGGACGTCCATCACGACAGCAACGCCAAAGGAAAGCACGTGACCGCACCTACCGATCCATCGCTGAGCTTCCGCAGCAGGACCGAGCAGCCTCGTGCGACATCGGACGGTCTGGGGCCACTGTTGGTGGCGACCGGGGACGTCACCGGCGGCGAGTTCGGGTTGTTCGAGGTGGACATCACCCCCGGCGGCAGGGCTGGGGCGCACTACCACACCGGTTTCACCGAATCTTTCTACGTCCTTGAGGGATCGGTGGCGCTGACGCTGGGTGACGAGGTGGTCATCGCTGGGTCGGGGGACTTCGCCTTCGTGCCGCGCCACGGCGTTCACGGGTTCGCCAACGCCAGCGAGGACGAACCGGCTCGCATGCTGATCCTGTTCACTCCCGGGGTGGCCCGGGAGGAGTACTTCCGGGAACTGATCGAGCTGCACGTGAACGATCCCGATCCGACCCCGGAGCAGATCGACGCGGTCGCCGCCCGCCACGACCAGGTCAACCTCCGCGACCGCGACGGGTTCCTGGCACCTGGGAGCTGACACCGGCCTCAGGAAACCCGCAGCTTCGGCGTTTCGGAGGCGTCAGATTTGTCGCTTGCGGCGAGCCGCGCTGGGGTATGGTCCCAACCATGAGCATCACCTTTGACGAGATCCGTACCGACTGGCCCGAAGACGACACGATCGTTGCCTCCACCGATGGTGACGGCGACGGGACCGACCCCGGTGACGGCGACGGGGACGCCGGCGACGATGGCGATGGGGACGGCGACGCCGGTGCGGGCGACACCGACGGTGGTGACACCGACGGCGGGGACGCCTGAGCCTGCCCACCGAACGCGCCGCTCCCAGCGGCGACCAGAACAGGGTCGACACCGCCCCGGCGGCCGTCGGCGCCACCGGGAACGCATCGGTCGACGCCGCACGTTCCGGCGCTTATCCGATCAGCCGGCGCGAGTTTCACCCCGACGCGGCCCGCCTATCCGACCTGAGCGATCAGCAAGGGGTCGCCGCCGGCGAGCCGCTGGGCACGATCCCTCGATACCTCGCGGGCCGCGTGGCCCAAGCGCACCTCGCCGACCCCGAGCGCTGGTGGGACGATCTGTTGACCCGCTCTGCCAGGGCACCGGCGTTTCGCATGGTCCGCGACGGCGCCACCCTGCCCCGCACCCAGCTGTGCCGCAGTGCCGGCGTCGGCCATCAGCGCCTTGACGATCTGATCGAACCCAACCGGGTACTCGAGGCCTACGACGAGGGGGCGTCGCTGGTGCTCCAGGGCCTGCAACACAGCGACCCGGCGATGGCACGCCTGTCGACCAACCTGGCCCTCGAACTCGACCAGCCCGTCCAGCTCAACGCCTACCTCAGCCCCGCAGCAGCCCGCGGCCTGGACCTGCACTTCGACTACCACGACGTGATCGTCGTGCAGCTCAGCGGAACCAAGGCATGGCGCATCTGGGCGCCACTCGTGCGGTCGCTGTTGCCCCAAAAGCGTGGGCCGGGCATCGCCAAACCTGGCTGGGACGAGGTGGGCGAGCCCGTGATCGACGTGGTGGTGCAACCCGGCGATGCGTTGGTGATCCCGCGTGGCCACCCACACGCTGCGTCGACGATCGACGATGAATCCGCCCACCTGACGATCGGGATCATGTCGCTCACCTGGCAGGCGCTGATCGGCAACAGGCTGAGGGACACCGTCGGGGGTTCCTCACTGTCCGCCACCGCAGCGCCCACTCATCCTGGGCACGAAGGGGGTTGGGCTGCGGCGATGGCCGCCCTGGCCGAGAACCTCGACGAGCGCTCCCTGCTGCGCGCCCACCGGCTCGAAGTGTGGCGGCGCCAACCGCGCACCCGTCTGCGACCCCGAAGAACCGCGTGGGATCTGGAACGACCGCTGCACGTCACCCCCGGACCGCTGTTGTGGTTGGACGAGGAACGCTCCCCCACCGAGTCGACGGTGGCGCTGCAGCTCGGGGACCGGGCGATGACCCTGCCCGCTGCGGCCGGGCCGCTGCTGGCCTGGGTGCTGCGGCGCGAGGGGGAGTTCACCGCCGAGCCGGACCATGGCCTGGATGCCGAGTCGGTGCGGGCGATACTGACCGCCCTGTACCGGGAAGGAGTGGTGGCACATGGCCCCCTTTAGCTGCGCCCGTGCGGCGATGGAACGTTCCGAGGCGATCTTCGCCACCGCATCGGGCGTTCGGCGCTGGCTACTCGTCGAGGTGCGCGGCCCGTGGGGACACAACGCTGCGCTCGACTCCGACCTGGGCGACTTCGTCGACAAGGCATGGCTGGCGACAAACAAGGAGCGCGGCATACGGACGCTGAACGTGCGCCGCAACCTGCGCCGGGCCTCGGCCGGCGACAGCTCCACCAATGGCCGGGCCGGCGACGGCGGGGTCGAGCTGATCTATATCGACCCGGCGGTTCCCGGCGGGCGGGCGGGTCGGGCCTGGCATCGGGTGGTCGACGGACTGCCCGACGTGGCCGCCGCCACCGCCGATCTGCCCGGGGTCGCCCGCAGTGGCGAGCCGGAGGGCTGGACGTCGTGGGACCGTCCGCTGACGCTGGTGTGCACCCACGGCCGCCACGACAGCTGCTGTGCCACCTTTGGGCGGCCCACGATCCGTCACCTGCGCGAGAGCCGCTGGGCCGACAGTGCCTGGGAGACCTCACACGTCGGCGGTGACCGGTTTGCCGCAAACCTCGTGCTGCTGCCCGACAGCCTGTACTTCGGCCGCTGCGACCCCGAGTCGGCCGAGGCCGTACTCGAGGCCTACGAAGACGGTCGTATCCACCTCTCCAACTACCGGGGTCGGTCCACGCTGGGCTTCACCCAGCAGGCGGCCGAGTACTTCGTCCGCACCGAGGTGGGGCTGGACCGACTCGACGCCGTCGGCGGCGTTCACCGGTTGGAGCAACCCAAGCAAGGCGACGGGGCGAGCACGCTGAGGTTCCGGGTCGCAACCGGGCGGGGCACCGCTGACGGTCACCCCCGCTCGATCGACGATGTGGTCGGCTATGACGTCACGCTCGAGCGGACGACGCAGCCAAGCCCGACGCCCCTCACCTGCAAGGGAAACGATGGCGTGTCCTACCCCGTCTACCGGCTGGTCGACCTCACCGAGTCGAGCGAGAACGATGCGGCTGACCGGCCGGCCGGCGAAGGCTCCACGGCACCAACGGGTTGAGGGTCAGCGTGCCGGGCAGCCGAGGAATGGTCCACCGGCCGCGACGCTGCCAAGCCAGAATCCTGGCCACCTCGTGGGGCCGGGCCGCCGGCAGCTCCAGCCGCTCCCGCACGACGGGCGGCAACAGGTCGCACGCCAGCACCGCACCGAAGCGCTTCGCCGACCCGGGCACCCAACGCAAAGGCGGGTCGAGGATCGATCGCGCCGAGCTGCGGGATCGATCGTCGGGCTCCAGCGACTCCGCCCGCTCGCCAAACCATTGACGGAACCCGGCGGCGTCGATGGGGAACTCGTCGAGATCGACGTTGAATGACCGCGCCAGCAGCCGGGTTTCGACGACCGAGCGGTCGCGATCGGTTTCGGTGAGCCGGCCGACGAAGCGGCGCTCGACCTCCCACAGGCTGTCGATCAGGGTGGCCAACACCCAGGCCTGGGCGTCGGGATCGGTGGCGTCGTAGGCCACATCGTCGGCGGTCCGCCCCACGATCGACCCATGCACCCGGCCGAGCGCCTCCGATTGGGCATGCGCCGCTGACGCCGAGCCGAAGGACAGCCTGAGCATGGCGGTCAGCGTCGACACCAAACGGTGCAGGCTGCGCGCCTCCCAATCCGAGTGCTCGGCGACCGCTGCGGCCACCTCGGGGTGGGCCACCTGCAACAGCAGGGCCCGCTGACCGCCGAACACCGCCCACCATCGGGCTGCGGTCGCCCAGGCCACCGAGGTGTCGACGAGCACCGCTCCCGGCGCCGGCGCGGCGATCGGGCTCACCGGTCCCCCTCGATAGGCTCGAAGTTGACGACGAACGCCGCCGGCCACAGCTTACCGGTGAGGAGGAATGACCCGTCGGGCAGCGCTGCGATGCCGTTGAGCACATCCGCCTCGGCTCGCTCGTCCTCGGTGAGTAGACCCGACGCATCGACGGTGGCATCGAGCGAGCCGTCAACCGGGTCGATCACCACGATCGTGTCGGTCTGCCAGACGTTGGCCCACACCCTGCCGTCGACGCACTCCAGCTCGTTCAGCTCGCTGACCGGCGCCCCCCCGTCATCGATCACGTCGACCGAACCCTCCACAGCGAAGGTGTCCGTGTCTCGGAAGGTCAGCGTGGCCGAGCCATCGCTCATCACCAGGCGGTCGTTTGGTTCGTCCATGCAGATCCCCCACCCCTCCCCCTCGTAGTCGAAACGGCCGACCTCGGCCAACGTGTCTGGGTTACGCACGAACGCCGTACCTTCCTTCCAGGTGAGCTGCACCAGGCGGCCGTCGGGCAGCGCGGTCACCCCTTCGGCGAAGAACTCCTGCGGGACATCGACCTGGTCGACCGTTCGCCCGGTGTCGAGGTCCCAGCGGCGCACGCTCGACTCACCGTAGAGCCCGGTGGACTCGATGACTTCGCCATCGACCACCTCGAGGCCCTGGGTGAACGCCTCCGGATCGTGGGGCAGGCGCCGCTCGACGACCGGCCGAAGCCCTCCCTGAGCGGCCGGTCCGGTCTCCCGACCGGCCCGCACCCACACGGCCGCCGCCAACAGCCCGACGAGCACCACGCCGATGGCCACCAGCATGAGCGCCCGACGTGCGCGACGGTCCGTCGACCCCCCGACGACCCGAGCGGACGCGCCGTCCTCGGTCTGGTGCACCCGGTCGGCGCCCGGGGGGAGATGATCCACGCCCGCGACGATAACGGCCGGCGGCCTGCCCTCAACCCCGGTCTCGCGAGAGGTGACAACCCCCACACCGATCGCCTTTCAACGCCCAGTGACATTGTCTCAGCTCAGGAGTAACTTGATCGGCGGTGGGCGATTGGCGGGTCGCCCACCCACAATGCTGGCGGAGGCGCACATGGGACATGGGTCGAGAACGCGAAGGCTGTCGACGGTGCTCGTCGTTGCAACGATGGTGGTCGGCTTGGCCGGGATCGTTGAGGTAGGTGCCCAGCCGGTGCCCTATGCCGACACTCCCGTCGGCGGTTGGGCGGTCAATGGCAGGGTGATGGCCACAGAGATCATCGGCAACACCGTCTACGTCGGCGGCACCTTCACGTCGGTCAGCGGGCCCGGAGGCTCCGTCGCCCGTCAGAACCTGGCCGCATTCGACTCCCGCACCGGTGCCCTCCGCACCGGGTTTGTGGCCAACGCCAACCAAGCGGTTCGAGCGCTCGACACCAACGGAACCAGCTTGTTCGTTGGGGGGAGCTTCAGCTCGATCGCCGGGGTCACCAGGCAACGCGTCGCTTCGCTCAACCCCACCAGCGGTGCCGTCAACGGTGGGTTCACCGCCAACGCCAACGGCTACGTCAATGCGTTGAAGGTGTCGGGCAGCCGGCTCTACGTCGGCGGAACCTTCTCCACGCTCGCCGGACACAGCATCAGCCGGGCGGGCGCTGTCAGCCTGGCGAACGGCGCAGCAATCACCTCCTTCGCTCCACGCCCTAACGGCACGGTCCACGGGCTGGAAACCACGCCCGACGGCTCCCAGGTGTTCGTCGCAGGGGAGTTCACCTCGATCGCCGGGGTCGGTCGGCGTTACATCGCCGCTGTGACGCCCAACGGCGCGTCCACCGGCCCCAGCTACGGGTCGGTGGTGAAATACGCGGTCCTTCAGATGGCCTACGACCCCCAGACCGGCCTGCTGTTCGCTGCGGTAGCCGGATACGGCAACCAGGTGGCCGCGCTCAACCCTCTCACCGGAGCGCGACCGTGGCACCAGTACGCAGACGGCGACGTCCAAGCGGTGGCGGTCGACGGAGACAACGTGTACTTCGGTTTCCACGAGGGGTTCAAAGGTGACAGCAAAGTGAAGATGGTGGCCGCCAACACGAGGACCGGAGCGATCGTGGCCGGCTGGAAGCTGCACGCCTCCAGCTACATGGGCGTCATGTCGATCAGCACCAACGGATCAACCCTCGTCGCCGGAGGCGAACTCGGCTGGATCAACGGCACGAATGCGGGCGGCATGGCGATCCTGCCCCGCCCGGGTCAGCAACCGCCGCCACCTCCCCCGCCGCCGCCACCGCCGCCGCCACCCCCACCCCCACCCCCACCTCCACCCCCACCTCCACCCCCGCCGGCCGGTGGCGTGCTGGTGCCCGCCGGGGCCGACTGGCACTACCGAATGGGTGATGCCCCGGCCAACTGGGCCGATCCGGCGTTCAACGACGGCGCCTGGGCCCAGGGCTCGGCCGAGCTGGGCTACGGCGACGGGGACGAAGCCACCGTGATCGGCCCCGCTGCCAACACCGCCTACTTCCGCAACTCGTTCTCGCTCACTTCGGTTCCGACCCAGCCGCTCACCTGGTCGGTCGTCTCCGACGACGGCGCGCTCGCCCGCCTCAACGGGGTCGAGGTGATGCGCGACAACCTGCCGGCCGGAACGATCGGTTCGTCGTCCTTCGCCTCCGCCTACAAGAACGGCGCCGCCGAAACGCGATGGGTGAGCGTCACCGTCCCACCGTCGGCGCTGCGCGTCGGCACCAACACGCTGGCGGTCGAGGTTCACCAGGCCGGGGCGTCGTCGGACCTCAGCTTCAACGCCTCGCTGAGTGCGCCGTAACGAGCGCTATCTGGAGAACACCGCCACCGACTCGGTGTGGTGGGTGTGGGGGAACAGGTCGACCAGGGTGACCGAGTCGAGGCTGAAGCCCCGCCTGACGAGCAGACCGGCGTCGCGCCCGGCAGAGGCAGCGTCGCAGCTGATCAACACCACCCGTCCGGCCCCGGTGGCCTCGACCTTGCCGACGCCCTGCTTGCCCAGGCCGGCGCGGGGCGGGTCGGCCACGACGGCGTCGGCCTTGGAGGGGCGCCACTTGGCCATCGTGGAAGCGATTACCCGAGCCTGTCCCGTCTCGGCGGCACCTGCGAGGTTGACCTTGGCGTCGGCGACCGACGACCGGGCCGATTCGACCGCAGTCACCCTGAGACCGGGCGTCCGATCGGCCAGCGTTGCACCAAAGAGGCCCACACCGGCGTAGGCGTCGACCAACCGATCGCCGGCCGACATCGGACCCAGGCCATCGGCGACCAGCTGCACCAACGCCTCAGCCCCGTCACGGCGGGTCTGAAAGAACGATTGGGCCGAGATACGAAAACGTCGCCCGGCGACCTCCTCGTGGATCCACGCCCGGTTCCGTTCCAGCTCGTCGAGACCCACCACCCGCACGTTGTCGATCGGCACCGACACCCCGGTGGCGTTCGGCGTCACCATCACGAGCGCCTCGCCGGTGGCCGCACCGACCCGAGCCATCACCTCGGTGGCCGGTCCAAAGTCGCTCTCGGTCACGATCTGCTCCAACAACGGATGGGCCACAACGCACACCGACAGCGGCACCAGCTCGTGGGTGCCCAGCTCGAACAGCCCGGCCCGGCCGTCGGTCACCCCCAAGCGCAGGGTGGTCCGGAAGTCAGCGGTGGGCAGATCGGGCCCGGGCTGGATCTCCGGCGCGTCGATCTTGCCCAGGCGGCGCATGGCGTCGCCGAGCACCTCGGCCTTCATGCGGCGAAGCAGGGCAGGCTGGGCATCGGCGTGATCGCAGCCACCGCATCCGTCGGCGACGTGGGGGCAATGCGCCACCTCGACCCGCTCGGGGTTGGCTTCGAGCACCTCGGTCACCTCGCCAAACGTGGTGTGCTGCTCCTCGCTGAGCGTCACCCGTACCAGCTCTCCGGGCAGGCCGCCGTCGACGAGCACCACCCGGCCGTCATCTCGACGGGCCAGTCCCATACCGCCGGCCACCGGTCGTTCTACCCGCAACTCGATCTGTTCCACGAACAATTCGTAGCATGACCCCGTGACCTCAACTGCTTCACCCCCAACCGCTGCCTCCTCGTCGAAGCCGGCACCCGGCACCGACCGGCCGATCGAAATCGTGCCGTCGGTGCTCCCCGCCGACTTCTCCAAGCTGGGCGAGGAGTGTGCGGCCCTCGCCGACGCCGGGGTCGACCGCATCCAATGGGACGTGATGGATGGTCAGTTCGTCCCCAACCTGACCTTCGGTCCCGACGTGATCGCGGCATGCCGAAACGCCACCGACGTGCCCTTCGAGGCCCACCTGATGGTGGAACGGCCCGAGGAGCTGGCCCACCTGTACGTCGAGGCCGGGTGCCAGATGCTGATCGTGCACGCCGAGTCGACCAAGCACCTCCACCGCACGCTCGGGTCGATCCGCGAGTTGGGCGCCCAACCGGCGGTGGCCCTCAACCCCTCGACCCCGCCCGAGGACGTGCGCTACGTGCTCGAGCTGTGCGACATGGTGCTGGTGATGACGGTCAACCCGGGGTTCGGCGGGCAGGCCTACATCGCCGAAATGGAGCCCAAGGTCGCCACCCTGCGCCGTTGGATCACCGAGGCCGGACTCGACTGCGACATCGAGGTCGACGGCGGGATCGGGTCTGCCACGATCGCCGGGGCGGCGAGCGCCGGCGCCAACGTGTTGGTCGCCGGCAGCGCCCTGTACCGGGATCCCGAGGGCCTGGCCCACGCGGTTTCTGAGCTACGGGCCACCGCCACCGCTGCCGCCACCACCTGACCGCAAACCCGGCCTCCGTGGCCCGAACTGCCTCAGCGGAGCGGTCAACCTGGCCTAGGCCAGTTCGCCCTTACCGATGATCACGTTGTCGATAATGCCGTACTCCTTGGCCTCTTCGGCGGTGAACCAGCGGTCACGGTCGGAGTCGGTGTTGATCTGCTCGGGCGTCTGACCGGTGTGGTGGGCGATCCGATCGGCCAGCATCCGCTTGACATAGATCATCTGCTCGGCCTGGATGGCGATGTCGGCGGCCTGACCCTGGATGCCGCCGAGCGGCTGGTGCATCATGATGCGGCTGTGGGGCAGCGCAAAGCGCTTGCCGGCGGTGCCGGCGCAGAGCAGAAACTGCCCCATCGACGCCGCCAGGCCCACGCACACCGTGCCGACATCGGCGTTGACGAACTGCATCGTGTCGTAGATCGCCATGCCGGCGGTCACCGAGCCGCCGGGCGAGTTGACGTACAACATGATGTCCTTGCTGGAGTCCTCTGCGTCGAGGTACAGCATCTGGGC
>JACDJB010001010.1_pt1 | contig 24174 bp, 25 predicted proteins | sample 7454121 | NCBI WGS metagenome assembly JACDJB01 (sample SAMN14253290, study PRJNA609438) | sludge metagenome | isolation source: sludge after 25d culture with pyrite | collected 2018-12-20
GTCGACGTGCGCAGCGAATACGTCGTGCGCGTCACGGGCACGGTCGCTGCCCGCCCGGCGGAGAACGTCAATGACGGTCTGGCCACGGGTGGCATCGAGCTGCAGGACTGCGTGGTCGAGATCCTCAACATCGCCGAGCCGCCACCGTTCCCCGTGAACGAGCGCGCCGACCAGGTGGCCGAGAACACCCGCCTGCAGTATCGCTTCATCGACATTCGCCGCGAGCGCATGCAGCGCAACCTGCGCCTGCGCGCAGCGGTGAACAGCGCGATCCGCACGTCGATGGAGAGCCAGGGGTTCGTCGAGGTCGAGACACCGATGCTCGTGCCCAGCACCCCCGAAGGCGCCCGCGAGTTCATCGTGCCCAGTCGCCAGCAGCCCGGCTCGTTCTATGCGTTGCCGCAGAGCCCGCAGCTGTTCAAGCAGCTGCTGATGGTGGCCGGCATCGATCGCTACTACCAGATGGCCCGATGCCTGCGCGATGAAGACCTGCGCGCCGATCGCCAGTACGAGTTCATGCAGCTCGACGCGGAGATGAGCTTCGTCGACCAGGACGACGTGCACACGGCCATCGGCGCGGCCGTGCTCGCGGCCGCCGAGGCTGCCGGCAAGGACACCGGCGGCGAGATCGTGAAGATCACGTGGCACGAGGCGATGAACCGCTTCGGCAGCGACAAGCCCGACCTGCGCTTCGGCATGGAGCTCACCGAGCTCACCGCCGTGTTCGCTGCCACCGAGTTCAAAGCGTTCGCCGGCGCACACGCGATCAAGGGCGTCAACGCCGCCGGCAAGGCCGACGAGTACGGCCGCAACAAGCTCGATGGCATGACCGACAAGGCCAAGAAGATGGGCGCCAAAGGCCTGGTGTGGTTGAAGGTGGCTGCCGACGGCGCACTCGAGTCACCGGTGGCGAAGTTCCTCAGCGAGAGCGAGCAGGCTGCGCTGAAGGCTGCCCTCGGTGCGCAACCGGGCGACCTGTTGCTGATCGTCGCCGACGAGTGGGCCACCGCCTGCGAGGTGCTCGGCACCCTGCGCTGCGACCTCGGCCGCCCGCCTGTCTTCGAGGGGCCGTATCGCTACCTGTGGGTCGTCGACTTCCCGATGTTCGTCGGCGTCGATGCCATCAGTGGTCGCCCCATCCCGGCGCATCACCCGTTCACCCAGCCCCATCCCGACGATCTGCACATGCTGGAAACCGACCCGATGGCCGTGCGCAGCCAGGCGTACGACCTCGTGCTCAACGGGTGGGAGCTCGGCTCCGGCTCGATCCGTATCCACCAGCACGAGCTGCAAGCGCGCATCTTCACCATCCTGGGCATCAGCGACGAAGAGGCGCAGAAGAAGTTCGGCTTCTTCCTCAACCCGTTCCGCTTCGGTGCCCCGCCGCACGGTGGCTTCGCCTTCGGTGTCGACCGGCTGGTGGCCATCCTCGCCGGCGAGGAGAACATCCGTGAGGTCATCGCCTTCCCGAAGACCCAGTCGGGCATGGACCCGATGACCAACGCCCCCACGCCCGTCGCGCAGAAGCAGCTCGACGAGCTGGGCATCCGCGTGCTGCCGCCCAAGGCCTGACATCCGGGCTCGATCGGCCGTAGAGGTCCGCGACTTCCTCCTCATCAACACGCGGATGAGGAGGGGAGCGGCGACCGGGAGGCGGTACGGTTCGACGGGTGGCGAGCGCTCACTTCCGTGCCGGTGTCGTGATCGTCGTGCGCTCGCCCGACCTCACGCACGTGCTGGCGTTCGAGCGAGCCGACGCGGCGGGCAGCTGGCAGCTTCCACAGGGCGGCCTGAAGGCCGGCGAGGCGCCGATCGAGGGCGCTTGGCGTGAGCTGCTCGAGGAGACCGGGTTGGGTGAGGTCGACGTGGTGGCACGCGCCGAGTTCCCGGAGTGGCTCGCCTACGAGTGGCCCGACGAGCTGAAGGGGCTCAAGGGTGGCCTTGCGCACCGAATCGGCCAGGTGCAGCGATGGTTCCTCTTCGACGCCTTGTCGCCCGACATCGTGCCCACGCCCGACGGCAGCGAGTTCGTGGCGTGGCAGTGGGTCGAGCCGCAGTGGCTGGTGAACCACGTCGTGGAGTGGCGGCGCGGGCCGTACGAGAGAGTGCTGGGCACCCTCTGAGGGGTGCGCTCCGCTACCGTCGACAACGTGTCCGACCTGTTCAGCTCCGCAGCCGAAGACCGCCTGCGCGCCCAGGCACCACTGGCGGCTCGTCTGCGCCCGCGCACGCTCGACGATGTCGTCGGCCAGGCGCACCTGGTCGGCCCCAACAAGCCGCTGCGCCGGCTGGTCGAGCAGGATCGGCTCACCAGCGCCATCTTCTGGGGCCCACCCGGCACCGGCAAGACCACGCTGGCGCTAGCGGTTGCCGGCACCACCAAGCGCGCGTTCGAGCAGCTCAGCGCAGTCGCTGCGGGTGTGAAGGACGTGCGCGAGGTGATCGAGCGAGCTCGCCACCGGCTCGGTGAGCACGGCCGCGGCACCATCTTGTTCCTCGACGAGATCCATCGCTTCTCCAAGGCCCAGCAGGACGCACTGCTGCCCGCCGTGGAGGACGGCACGCTCACGCTCATCGGCGCCACCACCGAGAATCCGTTCTTCGAGGTGAACGCGCCGTTGCGCAGTCGCAGCACGCTCTTCCGCCTCGAGCCCCTCGGGCGTGCCGACATCGAGATCCTGATCCAACGCGGTCTGGAGGCCGAAGGTCGCACCGCCACCGCGGAGGCCGTGACCTACCTGGCCGACCGCGCCGGCGGTGATGGCCGCCAGGTGCTGACAGCGCTGGAAGTTGCCGTTGCACTGGCACACCCCGGTGACGTGCAGTTGCCTCACGTCGAGTCCGCACTCGGCACCAGTGCCCTGCGCTACGGGCGCGACGATCACTACGACGTGGTGAGCGCCTTCATCAAGAGCATGCGCGGCAGCGATGCGCAGGCCACCGTGTACTACTTGGCGCGCATGCTGGAAGCGGGGGAAGACGCGAGGTTCATCGCTCGTCGGATGATCATCTTCGCCAGCGAGGATGTCGGCATGGCAGACCCGATGAGCTTGCAGGTGGCCGTCGCTGCCGCGCATGCGCTCGAACACGTCGGCCTGCCCGAGGCGCAGCTCAACCTCAGCCAAGCGGCCATCCATCTGGCCACCGCACCCAAGAGCAACCGGGCGGCCCTGGCCATCTGGAACGCGCGCGCCGACGTGCAGGCCGGCGCAGTGGGGGAGGTGCCTGCACACCTGCGCGACGCGCACTACCAAGGTGCGAAGAGCCTCGGTCACGGGGTGGGCTACGACTACCCTCATGATCACCCCGAGGGGCACGTGGCGCAGCAGTACCTGCCAACCGAACAGATCGACAAGCGCTACTACGAGCCGACGCATCACGGTGCCGAGGCCGCAGTGGCCCAGCGCATGGAGAAGCGACAGCAGATGGACGGCAACCGATGACCGCAGGTGAACTGGCCGTTGTGTTGGCGGCACTGCTGTGCTGCATCGGCTTCGCGGCGCTGGTCGTGGTGCTGATGCGAGTGCTCGATTCGTTGAAGGCGTTGCGCGGCGAAGTCGAGTCACTGCGCTGCGAGACCAGGCCCCTGCTGCGCGAGCTCAGCTCCTCCACCGCCGATGCCAAAGCTGCGATGGAGGAGGCCCGCCACGACCTCGACCGGTTCGATCGGGTGCTCGGCTCCGCGGAGGCCATCAGCGGTGCGGTGGCCGGCGGCAGCCGCATCGCTCGCGCGGCGCTGGCGGCGCCCGTCATCAAGACCGTCGCCATCGGCACCGGCACCCGGCGTGCAGTGCGGCGACTCGGCCGCAAGGAGAAGAAGATCGCATGATGAAGCGACTGACGTGGTTCCTGGGTGGCGCCGCAGCCGGCATCGCCGGCGCGAGCGTGGCGAAGAAGAAGGTGAAGGCCGCGGCGGCCGAGCTTGCTCCCTCCAACATCGCCCGCAAGACCACCGACCGGGTTCGCGATGCGGTGCAGGAAGGCAAGCGAGCGATGCGTGCCAAGGAAGCCGAGATGCGGGCCCGACTCGACGGCCGCTCGGGCACCCTTGCCGACGACCTGGCGGAAGGCGACACGGTGCTGGTCGACGGGCAGCCGGTCGAGCCCGGCCAGGTGATCGTGCTCAAGCAGGTGCGCGATCGCAACGAGGCCTCCGGTCGCTCACGCCGGCGTGCATGAACGCCGCGCTCGTCGCCGACCTGACGGCTGCGCTCTCCGCTGATCGGGTACGCACCGGCACCACCGAGCTTGGCTTGTACGGGCGCGACGCCTCCAACTTCCCGGGCTCGGCCGGGGTCGTCTGCTTTCCACTCACCACCGCCGAGGTGCAGGCAGCCGTCGTCGCCGCTGTGCGTCACGGCGTGCCGTTCGTCGCCCGCGGTTCGGGCACCGGCTTGGCCGGTGGCGCCACGCCGCTCGATCATGCGCTGGTGATCGCGCTCACCAAGATGGACGCGGTGTTGTCGGTGGATCCGGTCAACCGCTTCGCCTGGGTGGAGCCAGGCGTGCTGAACCTGGATCTCACCCGGCAGGTCACGAAGTACGGGCTGCACTTCGCGCCCGACCCCAGCAGCCAACAGAGCTGCAGCATCGGTGGCAACGTCGCCAACAACTCGGGCGGACCGCACTGCCTCAGCGATGGTGTCACCGCGGCGCACGTGCTGGCGATGGAGGTGGTGCTCAGCGACGGGTCGGTGGTCGTGCTGGGTGGCGACGAGCCCGAGCCCGCCGGCCTCGACCTGCGTGGCGCATTCGTGGGCAGTGAGGGGATGTTCGGCATCGCCACCAAGGTGTGCGTGCGCCTCACGCAGAACGCTCCAGCAGTGCGCACGATGCTGATGGACTTCGAAACGGTGGAAGCCGGTGCCCAGACGGTGAGCGCGATCATCGCTGCCGGCATGGTGCCGGCGGCGTTGGAGATGATGGACCAGCTGTGCGTGCAGGCCGTAGAGGCGTACATCCACGCCGGGCTGCCCGTTGATGCCGCTGCCGTGCTGCTGGTGGAGGTGGCCGGGTTGCCGCATGGTCTGGAGGCCGACGTCGCCCGCATCGTCGAGATCGGCATGGCTCACGGTGCCGGCACGGTGCGCATCGCACAGGACGAGACCGAGCGGGCGTTGCTGTGGAAGGGTCGTAAGACGGCGTTCGGCGCCATCGCCCGCATCAAGCCGAACTACTACTTGCACGACACCGTCGTGCCCCGGCGGATGTTGCCGGAGGTGCTGCGCCAGGTGTACGCCATCTGTCGCCGCCACGACCTGCTGGTGATGAACGTGTTCCACGCCGGCGACGGCAACCTCCACCCACTGCTGGTGTTCGACAAGCGCGAACCGGGTGTGATGGAACGCGTGCACGCCGCCGGCGAGGAGATCGTGCGTGCATCAGTCGCGGCCGGCGGCGTGCTCAGCGGCGAGCACGGCATCGGCATCGAGAAGCGCGACTTCATGCCGCTCATGTTCGGCCCCGCCGACCTTGCCGCGCAGGCGGCCATGCGCGCTGCGTTCGACCCCAGCGGCCTGGCCAACCCGTTCAAGGTGCTTCCCTCGCCAGGCGCGTGCGGCGACGTGCAGCACGTGCCCGCGGGGGCCTGGGTGTGATGGATCTCACTGAGTTCGCGGCGGCCGTGGGCGGCGAGGGTCCGGTCACGATCAGCGGGCTCGGCACGCGCGGCGGACCGGTCGCCGGTGTGCGCTGCGTGCACGCGCCTGCAGGCATCGAATGGGTGCAGGCCGACGAGATGATCGTCAGCTGTGGCGCCGGTACGCGGGTCGACGAGCTCGTGGCGGCACTGGCCGCGCACCATCAGACCGTTGCGCTGCCTGCCGGTGGCACCGTCGGTGGGGCCCTGTCAGTGGGGCATGGCGATGTGCGCCGGCTCGGCTACGGGCCGGTGCGCGACGTGCTGTTGCAGGCCCGCTACGTCTCGGCCGCCGGCGAGCTGGTGAAGGCAGGTGGCCCGACGGTGAAGAACGTGAGCGGTTTCGATCTCTGCCGGTTGCTGGTGGGCTCTCGTGGAACGCTCGGCTTCCTGGGCGATGTCATCCTGCGCACTCGACCGTTGCCGCAGACCTCGCAGTGGTTCACCTGTTCGGCCGGTGATCCGTTCGACGTGTTCACGAAGCTCTACAAGCCGATCAGCGTGCTGTGGAACGGCAGCCAGCTGTGGGCGCTGCTGGAAGGTCACCCTCGCGACGTCGCCGAGCAGGCCGCCGCCGCGGGCCTCCGTGCGGGCTCCGGGCCTCCGGCGCTGCCCGCGGGCAGCCGGCGCAGCGTGGCACCATCGACGATTGCATCCCTGACCGGCGAGTTCGTCGCCGAGGTCGGCGTGGGCATCGTGCACCATGTCGACCCTTGGCTGCGGCCCGTGGGCGACGACCGCGCGGCGACGTTGGCGACCGCGATCCGCGACCAGTTCGACCCCGGACGCCGCCTCAACCCGGGCCTCGATGACTGACGACCTGCCCTACGTCATCCAGCCACCTGCCGACCCTGGCTTGGCGGCCGCGGCGGCCGCCGAGGCGGCCGCGAGGTGGGGGCTGCCTTCGCCGCAGCACCTGCGCACGGGCATGAACGCGCTCTTCGCTACCGGTGAGGAAGTGATCCTGCGGGTCTGCCACCCGACGGCGCCGGCGAGCCAGGCGTTGTGGCTCGCCGACCGGTTGCGCGAGCGCGGGCTCCGAGTGCCGCGGTTCGTACGGCCGGCTGCTCTCGAGGCGCACGGCCTCACCGTGTTCGCCGTCGAGCGGCTACATCCGGTGGGCGAGATCGACTGGCGCGAAGTCGGCTCCATGATCCGGTCGGTGCACGAGTGGCCCGCCTTCGAGGTGCGTGGCCGGTACCCGCTGCCGCGGTGCGACAGCTTCCCGTGGTGGGATGCAGCTGCTGCACTGACCGACGTGAGCGACCTCCTCGACGACCCCGCACGGGCGGGCCTGGAAGCTGCGATCGGGCAACACGGTGGCTGGCGCCAGCGGGTTGCGGCCCGGGTGGTGTGCCACGGTGACGTGCACCCCGGCAACGTGCTGCAGACCGCCGACGGCGCGGTGCTGCTCGACTGGGATCTCACCTGTCATGGCCCCGCCGCGTGGGACCATGCCACCGTGATGACATGGCCACGCCGCTGGGGCGGCGAGCCGACGATGTACACGCGCTTCGCCGAGGGTTACGGCGCCTCGCTGGAAGGTGATGCGCTGGCGGAGTCGTTGGCGACCATGCGCAACGTGGTCGCCACGCTGATGCGCGTGCGCGCCGGCCGCACCGACCCGGCCGCCGCCGCAGAAGCCCAGCGCCGCCTGCGCTACTGGCGTGGCGACACCGACGCCCCGCAGTGGACGGCGCAGTAGCCGCCCTGCACCGACCGAAGCCATGCCTGCTTGTCGTCGGCCCGACAACCAGCCGCGACCACCGCAGGTACTGTGCGTCCATGACGACTCGGCAAGTGGCGGAAGTAGCGCGCGATGTGTTCGTGATGACGAGCGAGCGCTACACGACCACGTCCACGATGATTCGCAGCGGCGGCAACCTGTTCCTGGTCGACCCGGCGTGGACCGTCGCGGAGCTCGAGTCGATCGTCGCCTGGAGTGCCGCACGCGATCTGCGCATCACCGGGGCCTTCGCCACGCACGCGCACCACGATCACATGCTGTGGCACCCACAGTTCGGTGATGCCCCGCGCTGGACGACGCCGCGTTCGCTGCAGATGCTCGGCGAGTGGCGCACTGAGTTGGAGGAGCAACTCGGCGACGACTTCCCAGCGGAGTGGCCGAGCCCGTTCGACGGGTTGCGACCATTGGCGGCGGCGGCGATTCCAGAACCGTTCGGCGCGGGCGGGGCAGGCGAAGCAATGGTCACGGTGGAGCACGACGGCCACGCTCCCGGCCACGCGGCGTTGTGGCTCGGAGAGCGGGGCGTGCTGCTCGCCGGCGACATGCTCAGCGACGTCGAGCTGCCGTTGCCGTTCTTCCCCGACGACCTGCCTGCGTACCTCGATGCACTCGATCGCTTGGCGGCGGTGGTCGCCGAGGCGTCAGTGCTGGTGCCCGGTCATGGTCACCCGACCGACCGGCCGATGGAACGGCTGGATGCCGATCGGCGCTACCTCGACGATGTGCTGGCCGGCCGCGAGGCCGACGATTGGCGTCGCTCGCTGAAGGGAATGGGCGAGGCACACAGCAAGATCGTGGAGATGGCGACGGCGCTGCGAACGGGCGAAGCCGGCTAGCGCGGCTGACACGTGGGGCAGTAGTAGCAGGCCCTGCCACCGAGCTCGACGGTGCGCACTGGCGTGTCGCAGAGCAGGCACACGTCGCGGTGGTACACGTACGTCGTGTCGCCACGACGAGCCTGGCCCTTCGGCACCGGGAAGCGCTTGCGATCGATGGTGATGATGCGGTTGTCCTTCACCCCTTTGCGCAGCATCGTGACCACCGTGTCCCACACCGCGTTCAGCTCTTCGTCGGTGCACGCCTTCCCCGGACGCGCAGGGTTGATGCCGTTCACGAACAGGGCCTCCGCCCGATACACGTTGCCCACGCCGGCCAGGACCTTCTGATCGAGCAGGAGCGCGCCGATCGGCTGCGCACTCTTGCGCAGTCGGGCGAGCGCGTCGGCGGGTTTGGCGTCGCGCCGCAGTGGGTCGGGTCCGAGGCGGCCGATGATCGCGTCGCGGTCGTCGGCACTGCCGATGCTGCAGTCCGTCGGGCCGGCCAGATCGACGGTGCCACCATCGCTGGACATGCGCATGCGAACCATTCCCTGCACCGCCGGCACCTGCGGACCGGCGGCCACACGGAACTTCCCGAACAGGCCCAGGTGCACATGGCCGACCAGCCCGTTGGCCCACCAGTAGAACAGGTGCTTGCCGTACGGCTCGATGCGATCGAGCACGACACCGTCGACGAGGGCGGCGTCGGCGGCGAAGCGGCCCTGCGGCGACGAGACCGCCACCGGCCGCCCGACGAGCAGGGGGGAGTGATCCTTGGCGATGCGGTGAATCGTGTGGCCTTCGGGCATGGTGCTGCTGACGCTACGGTGGGCGCGCCGTGAAGTTCCACCTCGACGACAACGAACTCGCAACCTGCGTCAGCTGTGGGCTGTGCCTGCCGCATTGCCCGACTTTTCGTGCGACGGGGGAGGAAGCGCTGTCGCCGCGCGGGCGCATCGCCGCGATCCGGGCGGTCCACCACGACGATGCTCCGGTCACACCCGAGTTCGTGTCGTTCATGGAGTCGTGCGTGCAGTGCCGCGGTTGCGAGCCCGCCTGCCCATCCGGCGTGCACTACGGCAACCTGCAGGAGGGCGTGCGCGAGACGCTCGCTCAACGGCACCGCATCACACCGCGCTGGCAGCGGGCCGCCTTCGCCGTGCTCCCTCGCCACCGCCTGCTGCTCGCCGGCTCCAGCGCACTGGCAGTTGCCCAGCGAATGCACCTGGTGCCCCGACGGGCTGGTCTCACCACGCTGGCCGTGCGGCGCCCTCAGCCGCTGCGGGCCACCGGAACCGACGTGTGGCTGTTCACCGGCTGCGTGATGGACGCGTGGATGCGCGACACCCACCGCAGCACCGCCAAGGTGCTCGATCACCTCGGCGTCACCTTTGCCCTGCCCGGTAAGGGTGGGGGTTGTTGCGGTGCGCTGCACACGCATGCGGGCCTCACCGACGCAGCGCGCCGCCTGGCGGCGAACGTGATGTCGTCGATGCCCGGCGATGCCCCCATCGTGGTGAACTCGGCGGGTTGCGGCGCGGCGTTGAAGGAGTACGGCCACCTGCTGGGCACGCCGGACGCAGCGGTCTTCGGTGCACGCGTGCTCGACGTGCACGAGTTCGTCGCGCAGCACATCGATCGGCTGCGGCCCACCCGGCGCGTCGGCCCCGTGATCGTGCAGGACCCATGCCACCTGCGCCACGTGCAGAAGGCGCACCTGGCCGTGCGCACCGTGCTGGCGCCGGTCGCAGACCTCGTGGAGCTCGACGACGATGGCCTGTGCTGCGGTGCAGGTGGCGCCTACTCGGTGATGGAACCCGCGTTGGCCGGGCAGATCCGCGAACGCAAGTTGGCCTCCATCGCTCGCGCCGGGGGCGGGCTGGTGGCCAGCGCCAACCCTGGCTGTGCGATGCACCTGGCGGCCGCCGGGCTCACGGTGCGCCACCCCATCGACATCCTCGCGGAGGCGCTGTGAGCGGCACGTACGACAACCTGGCAGGCCGGCTCGAGGCGATCGCGGAGGAGCTCGACGACGTGATGTTCGATCAGCTACGGGAGGCCTCGGCGGCTCACGCCGGCCGCCCGCCGGACGACAAGCGACTCACCCAGGCTCGCAGGGCGATCGAGAAGGCAAGTCGGCTGCTGCGCGGCGGCGAGGACTGAACTGCTTCAGAGCCGTTCCAGCGCGTCGCCGACGGCGACCCGGCCCGGTTGCACGACACGGGCGTACATGCCGACCGCCTGGCCGAGGTCTTTGACCACGTGGCGCAGGATCGCCCGGTCGGCGGGCACATCGGGGGTGATCTCGCGTGTGATGGCCGCGCACCGCGGGCAGTCGTTGATCACCTCGACCACCGCGGTACCGATTGCAAACCGCTGGCCGGTCCAGTCGAACTCGGGGTGGCCCGGGGCGTCGCCGGTGTCGACCACCAGGCTCGGCCGGAAGCGACGCACGTCGATCACCGAGCCGGGCACGGCGGCGGCGATGGATCGCAGCGCGGAGGTGCTCATGATCATCAGCGGGTAGCAGTCGTAGAGGGCGCCAGGCGGTGTCTCGTACTCCAACGACACCGCGGGAAACTTGGTGAAGTCAGGCAGCGGCTCGTCGCCCTCGCGTGCGAAGATCGTGCGCAGCTCCTCCATCATGTCGCCATCGCCGAACGGTGCCCGCCGGTAGAAGTCGAGCTGCTCGGCAGCGGGTCGCTGCCACAGGCTGACCGGGCGGCCCAGCTCGGCGGAGAGCACCGAGTCGACGTCGGGGTCGGTGCTGGCCACGGTGCGCGCTCCGGGCAACGTGATGGTGACCGAACCCCCGTCGCCGTACCGTGCGGCGAAGCGCATCAGACCACCGAGCTTGCGAGTGTTCGCGATCACGCCGGCGTCTTCGTCGCGTACCGCCCACGTGCGGTCGCCGACGATGCCGACCTCGTCGAGCTCGGCCGACTCGACCGTGCCACCGATCATCGACTTCACCGGGTACTGCCAGATGGTGTCCAGCTTCATGTCACTCCTCCTGGAGGGTCTTGCACGGGCACGAACGTGTTGCACAGGTCGATGAGCTCGCGGAGATCCGAGTACGCGTGCTTCGCTGCCGGGATGGCGATGCGCGGCAGTGCAAGCTTGTCGTTGTCGCGTTGCTCTGGCGTCATCGGAGCCGTGGCGTGGATGGCACCCGAGCCGGCGAGGTGCCCGAAGCTGGTGTTGAGCTGCGCGAGCTGCCCCTCGGTGGGCGCCTGCTGCAGCCGGATGACCAGCGTGTCACCCACGTAGCGCAGCGAGTCGTAGTTGCGGTAGAAGCCGACGACTTCCCGAACGGCCTGCTCGCAGTTGTCGGTGATCAGGTACAGGCCGGTGTCGGCGGCCGCGACCAGCCCACGCTCGACGAGCTGGCGCCCGATGAAGTCGTGCACGGTCTCCCAATAGGGGTCACCCGGCGTGTCGAGGAACACGATGGGAACCGGCACGCCTTTGCCGGTTTGCGTGAGCGTCAGCAGCTCGAAGGTTTCGTCGAGCGTGCCGAAGCCCCCGGGCAGGCACACGAAGCCCTTGCTCTCCTTGATGAGCATCAGCTTGCGGGTGAAGAAGTACCTCATGCTCACGTACTTCTCGTCGCCGGCGATGATGTGGTTGGCGCCCTGCTCGAACGGCAGCCGGATGGACACGCCGATCGAGTGCTCGCGCCCGGCGCCCTCCATGCCTGCCTGCATGATGCCCGGTCCGGCGCCGGTGATGACCATCCACCCCTGCTCGGCGAAGTGATGGGCGACGTCGCGAGCCGCGGCGTACAGCGGGTCGTTCTCCTTGGTGCGGGCCGAGCCGAAGATGGTGACCTTCGGCAGCCCCCGCGAGTGCGAGAACATCTCGAACGCATCGCCCATCTCCTCCAGCGCGGCAGCGGCGATCTTCAGGTCGAGCGTGGAAGGCCGACGAGTGACGAGATCCACCGCGGCGCGCAACAGCTGCTGCGAGTGGCGGCGATCGGCGCCCGGTGGCACCGCGTCGATCAGTGCTGCGAAGAGAACATCGGCCTCGTGGGTGCTGGTCACGGCTGCACTCTAGGCATGAAAGGAATTTCCGGCTTCCGCGTCATCGAACCGAGAGGGTGTCGTCTGAAGTCCAGACAACACGGCACGCGCGGGAAACCACGAGCTTCTCTCCCGGGAGCTCGGTGCGTAGCGAGGGCACAGCAAGATCGCCCGACGCTGAAGCGAGGTGGGTGAGGGCGGCGGAGCCCTCACCCACCTCATTTCACATCATGTGCACCGCCACCGTCTGGGATCAGTTGCGCAGCTCGTCGGCCTTGGCGGCGAGTGCCTCGAGCAGGTCGTCGAAGCTCTTCTGGAAGCTGGCGACACCATCACGTTCCAGCTTGTCGGCGACATCGTCCATGTCGACACCCACCTCTGCCAGCTGGCGCCAGACGAGCTCGGCATGCGAGACGCCTTCGTCGATGGTGCGCGCCGACGTGCCGTGATGCGCGAACGCTTCGATGGTGGCATCAGGCAGTGTGTTGACAGTGTCGGGCCCGATCAGCTCGTCGACGTACAGCGTGTCGGGATAGGCCGGGTTCTTGGTGGACGTACTGGCCCACAACGGGCGCTGCACGACGGCACCGTCGGCGGCCAGCGCCTCCCAGCGCGCACCGCTGAACGTGTGGCGAAAGGCGTGGTAGGCCAGCTTGGCCTGAGCGATGGCCGCCTTGCCGCGCAACGCCAGCGCTTCGGGCGTGCCGATGGCATCGAGTCGAGCATCGACCTCGCTGTCGACGCGGCTGATGAAGAAGCTGGCGACACTGGCAACGTGCGCCAGGTCGGCATCGACCGTGCCGGCGTACTCCTCGAGGCCGTCGATGTACGCGTCCATCACCTGCTGGTAGCGATCGAGGCTGAAGATGAGCGTGACGTTGATGTTGCGGCCCTCGGCGATCATCCGCCGAATGGCCGCCAGGCCCTCCACGGTGCCGGGGATCTTGACCATCAGGTTCGGCCGATCGATCTGCTCGTGCAGCGCACGGGCTGCGGCCTCGGTACCCGGGCCGTCGTGAGCAAGGCTGGGGGCCACCTCGACGCTCACGTACCCGTCACCGCCGAAGCTGTCGTGGTGCAGTTGAGCGAACTCGTCGAGCGCACCGTTGATGTCGGCCAGCACCATCGCCCAGTACTGCTCGATCACCGACGCCCCCGAGTGCACCAGCGCGCGTTGCTGCTCGTCGTAGTCGGCCGAGCCCTGGATGGCCTTCTGGAAGATGGTGGGGTTGCTGGTGAGACCGCGGATGCCGCTGGCCACCAAGTCGCGCAGCGTGCCGTTGGTGAGGTAGCTGCGCTTGAGGTTGTCGAGCCAGGGGCTCTGGCCCTGCTCGTAGTAGAGGTGGTTCAGACGATCCATGAGGGTCAACCCTTCGTGTGGGCCAACGCGGTGGCACGAGCCACGACGTTGGCGACGTTGATTCCGAGCTGGTCGAGCACCTCCGCGCCGGGGGCGCTGGCGCCGAAGCGGTCGATGCCGATGCTGTCGTCGGCCCAGCGCGCCCACCCGAACGTGGTGGCGGCCTCGACCGACAGCACGGGTACACCGGCTGGCAGCACCGACTGGCGGAACGCAGCGCTCTGCGCTTCGAAGCGATCCCAGGAGGGCATGCTGACCACGCGCACCGCGATGCCGGCAGTGGCCAACCGAGCGGCAGCCTCGACGCAGAGGCTGACCTCGCTGCCAGTGGCCAGCAGCACCACTTGCGCCTGAGGGTCGTCGAGCACGATGCCCGCACCGGTGACCACGGCGGACCCGTCGGTGACCACCGTCAGGTTCTGTCGGGAGAGCACCAGGGCTGTGGGACCGTCGTGCGCGACCGCCGCACGCCACGCAGCGACCGTCTCGTTGGCGTCGGCAGGCCGGATGACCTGCAGCTGCGGAATGGCGCGCAGGGTGGCGATGTGCTCGACGGGCTGGTGAGTGGGACCGTCTTCGCCCACACCCACCGAGTCGTGGGTGAAGACGAACACCACCTTGGCGCCGCTGAGTGCAGCCAGGCGCACCGGAGGCCGCATGTAGTCGAGGAAGACGAAGAAGGTACCGCCGGCCGGCAGCACGCCGCCGTGCAGCGCCATGCCCACCATCGCCGAACCCATCGCGTGCTCGCGGATGCCGTAGTACACCTGACGACCGGCGAGCGCGTCGGGTGTTGCGGCTACCTGCCCGGCGAGCTTGGTGCCGGTGTTGCCGGTGAGGTCGGCGGCACCGGCCACCAGGCTGGGCACGCCTTCCAACGAGGCGTTGAACGCCTTCTCGATCGCCACTCTGGTGGCGATCTTCTCGCCGTGCTCGAAGATGGGCAGCGCTGCCTCCCAACCCGGAAGGCCGGCGGCCGCCCACGTGGCATCCCAGACCGCCTGGTCGAGAGCAGCGGCGTCGAAGCGTTGCTGCCACTGGGCGCGTGCCGCCGCCCCGCGGCCGGCCGTGTGCGAGCGATAGGCCTCGACCACCGCGGTGGGGGCCCAGAACGGTTCGTCGGGAATGCCCATGACGGCCTTCGTACGGGTGATCTGCTCGGCGCCGAAGGGGTTGCCGTGTGCCTCGTGGCGGTCGGTGAGATCGGGGCTGGGGGCGCCGATGTGACTGCGCAGGATGAGCAGGCTGGGACGGTCGGTGACCGCCTTGGCACGCAGCAGTGCCTGCTCGAGCGCGTCGCAATGATCGGCGATCTCACCCAGGTGCTCGACGTGCCACCCGTACGCTTCGAAGCGGCCGGCCACGTCGTCGCTGTAGGTGAGCGCAGTGTCGCCGTCGATCGTGATGTGGTTGTCGTCGTAGACGCAGATGAGGTTGCCCAGCTGCTGATGGCCCGCCAGCGATGCCGCCTCGTGGCTGACACCTTCCATGAAGCACCCATCGCCGGCCAGCACGAACGTGTGGTGGTTCACGACATCGCCGCCGAACTGGCCGCGCAGGTGGCGCTCGGCCAGCGCCATGCCGACGGCGTTGGCGAAGCCCTGGCCCAGCGGGCCGGTGGTGACTTCGACGCCGGCCGTGTGACCCACCTCGGGATGCCCTGGCGTGGCCGAGCCCCACTGGCGGAACTGCTTGATGTCGTCGAGCGAGAGCCCGTAACCCGAGAGGAACAGCAGCGAGTACTGCAGGATGGACGCATGGCCGTTGGAGAGGATGAACCGGTCGCGGTCGGGCCAGTGCGGGTTGGCGGGGTCGTGGCGCAGCACCCGGCTGTACAGCACGTGGGCCAGCGGGGCGAGCGCCATGGCCGTGCCCTGGTGGCCGCTCTTGGCAGCGAACGGTGCATCCATGGCGAGGCCACGGATGAGCGAGATCGCCTGTTGGTCGAGTTCTGGTGTGAGGCTGTCGGGCACGGCAGTGGACTGTATCCGCGGGACCGGGCGCCATGGCAGAACCGCGGCGACGCAGCCGGGTTTCGGCGGCGGGGTCAGGCGGGCGGCAGCAGAGTGAACGGCACCAGGTGCCAAGGCCCGTGGTCGACCCGGCAGTGAGCGAAGATCTGGCCGTAGTCGTCGAACTCGAGTTCGCCCTTCACCAACCGGTAGGTGAACTTGCCGGGCTCGACGTTGAACGGGCTGACGTTGCGTGCCATCTGCTCGGCATCCTCCTGCAGTCCCTTGCGGAAGATCACCTCGAAGACGCCGTTGCCGCTCTCGCCCGGAGCACAGAAGATGAGCGCAACGAGGTGCGGGGAGATGGTGAGCGGCGCCGGCGAGGGCGCGGCCATCGAGAACATGGCACCGGTGATGTCGATGCGGGTGGAGGGGCCAGGAGCCTGGCGGAGCTCGAAGTTCTCGACGAACAACGCGGACACGATCTGCATGGCGGGCAATGTACCGCTGGGCCCACCGTTCGCATTCGTCACACTCGTCGCGGTGGCGTGCGACCGTTCAGATCGCCTGCCCTGCCACCCAGACCTGCTCGATCGTCAGGGCCGGATGCAGCGCCACCAGGTCGGCTCGCCGGCCGACACCGATCGTGCCGCGATCGCGCAGGCCCAGCAGCCGCGCCGGGGTGGTGCTGGCTGCCAGCAGCGCGTTCGCAGGGTGCACGCCGGCGGCAACGCAGGTGCGCAACGCGGCATCCATGGTGACGGCACTGCCGGCGAGGGTGCCGTCGGCCAGACGGGGTGCGCCGTCGCGGAACGCCATGCCGATCTCGCCGACCCTGCCGCTACGCCAGGCAACCGAGTCGGTGACCAGCACCGCCCGCCGGCGACCCAACGCGGCGAAGGCCAATCGCAGCACGCGTGAGTGGAGGTGCACCCCGTCGGCGATCAGCGATGCGCATACGGCGTCGTTGGTGAGCGCGAAGGCCGCCACGCCCGGCGAGCGGTGATGCAGACCGCTCATGCCGTTGAACAGGTGGGTCGTGAGCCGGGCTCCGGCTGCGACGACGGCGTCGAACTGCTGCTCGTCGGCCGTCGTGTGACCGATCGAGACCAGGCGACCAGCGGCGGTGAGCAGTGCCGTCGCGTCGACCGCCAGTGGTTGCTCGGCACCCAACGTCACCACTGCGACGTGCGGCGGCAGCGTGCGCAGCCACTCCAGGTCGATCGGCGCGATGAGCGCCCGCGAGTGAGCCCCTGCGGCGCCACCGAGAAAGGGACCTTCGAGGTGCGCGCCCGCAATGGTGGGCCGCCCATCGGCGGGGCGCTGCATCGCTGCGGCAATGCGCGCCAGCGGGCGATCGAACTTCGCCAGTGGCATCGTCACCAATGTGGGGCACCACGTGGTGACCCCCTGCGCGAGCAACAACCGGTCGAGCTGCTGCCAGTCGTTGCCATCGGCCGACGACACGTCGATGTCGTCGATGCCGTTCACCTGCAGGTCGACGAACCCGGGCACCAGCCAACGATCGGTGGCGACGGTGGCCAGCCGCTCGACCGCAGTGATCACGCCTCGGTCGACGTGCACCCGCGCCGGGCCGATCCAGCCCCGTGCGGTGAGCACCTTCGCCGCGTCGATTGATGCCATGCGGTCGCGATCATAAGGTCGTGGCGTCTCATAGGCTGCACAGATGGCAGATCACGGCGACTCGGTGCTGTCAACCCGTGAGCTCATCTTGTCCGAGGCGCGCCGCTGCTTCGCCGAGAACGGCTACGACGGCACGTCGCTCAACGACATCGCCGCCGGCGTGGGCATCCGTCGCCCCAGCCTGCTGCACCACTTCCCTTCGAAAGAAGCCCTGTACGGCGAAGTCTTCGAGCAGTTGCTCGGCGACTGGATCGACCGACTCGCGTCGGCCATCGGCGCGCCCGAGACCGGTCAGCGCAAGATGGAACTGGTCATCGAAGCGGGCTTCGACCTGTTCGCCGACAACCCCGACTACGTGCGCCTGATGCGCCGCGAGGCACTCGACAGCGGCGCCCACCTCGGCATCGACCTGGCGGCAGTGTTGCGCCCGATGTTCGACCGAGCGGTCGTGTTCTTCGAGCGCGAGATGGACGCCGGTGTGTTCCGCCGGCAGGATCCACAGCACCTGCTCATCACCGGCTACGGCGCGCTGCTCAGCTACTTCAGCGACGCACCGTTCCTGGGCGGGCTGCTCGACGGCGATGCGCTGTCCGCCGACCAGATGGAGCGCCGCCGCGTGCACATCACGGAGTTCTTCGCCGCCGCGCTCAAGCCGTAGCGACCACCTCGTGGCCACCCGGTCGCCGCGGCTACTTTCGCCACATGCCCACGCTTGCGCTCGACGGACAGCTCATCGGTTACGCGGTCGAAGGTGAGGGCGTGCCGTTGCTGCTGTTGCACGGCACCACCATGAACCGCACCGCCTTCGACGCGGTGAGGGCTTCGCTGCCGGCCGACACCGGCTACACGCACGTGATGGTCGAGTTCCCCGGCTCGGGCGAGTCGGCAATGCCCACTCAACCGCTCACCGTCGAGGGGCTGGCCGCTCAGGGGCACGCCGTGATGCAGCACCTCGGCCATCATCGCTACCACGTTGCCGGCTACTCGCTGGGCGCCGTGGTCGCAGCCGGGCTGGCCGGGTTGCACCCGGAGTCGGTGGCCAGTGCCACGCTCATCGCCGGGTGGATGAAGACCGACGCGCGTCAACGCTGCACGTTCGAGCTGTGGAAGCGGCTCATCGCCACCGACCGAGAGCTGTTCATGCGCTATGCGTACGCCGATGGGCTCACCGCCGCAGCTCACGAGATGCTGGAGCCGATGCTGGAGATGGCCATCAGCATGGGCGCCACCACGATCGCCGAAGGCTCGGCAGCGCATCTCGACCTCGATGCCGTGGTCGACATCGCTCACCTCGTGGCAACGATCTCGGCGCCCACGCTCGTCATCGGCGGCGCCGAGGATCGCTGGATCGACGTGTCGCACTCCCATGCGCTGGCACACGCCATACCCGGTTCGCAGCTGGAGGTGCTGCCTGCGGGCCACCTGATGATCTCCGAGCAGGCCGCGCAGATCGCAGCGCTGCTCGCCGCGCACATCTCGGCCACCTGAAGCACACGCACCGCCCGTCCGGTGCCGAGGCGACCGCGTTGGCTACCGTTGGCACCGATGACTAGCCACGGAACCACCCTGTCGGAAGCAGCCTCGAAGGCACTGTTGCGCGAGTTCGGGGTGCCGATGGCCGCTGAGCGGGAAGTCGCCGACGCAGCGGCAGCGGCCACGGCTGCCGGTGAACTGGGCTTTCCGGTGGTCGTGAAGCTGTGCGGCGATGCCATCGCCCACAAGACCGAGCGCGGGTTGGTGAAGCTGCGCCTCGCCGATGCCGCTGCGGTGGCGGCGGCCGGCGCCGAACTGCTGGGCAAGGCCACGCTCGCCGACGGCGAGGTGTCGCTGCTCGTGGCGCCGATGATCAGCGGCAATCGCGAGCTCATCGCCGGCGTCGTACGCGATCCGCAGTTCGGTGCCAACGTGATGCTGGGTGTCGGTGGGGTGCTCGCCGAGGCCATCGCCGATGTGGTGTTCCGCCCGGTTCCGCTCTCCGCCATCGATGCCCAGGAGATGATCGACGGGTTGGCCACACAGCAGCTGCTCGGCGAGTTCAGAGGCGAAGCGGCTGTCAACCGCACGGCGCTCGCGCAGGTGCTGCTCGGCCTGTCGGCACTGGCGGCCGCACGACCCGACGTGGCGAGCGTCGACGTCAACCCGCTCATCGTTCGGGCCGACGGCGAGCCCGTCGCGGTCGATGCGTTGGTGGAGATCGGCGACCCCGACGTGCGCAGCGGCAGCCACCGTCCGCGGCCCACCGATGCGCAGTTCCGTGCGCTGTTCGAGCCCAAGGGCGTGCTCGTCACCGGTGCGTCCACGCACCCCGGCAAGTTCGGCTTCGTCAGCCTCCACAACATCCTGGCCAGCGGGTACGAAGGGGCAGTGTTCGGCACCAACCTGCAGGGCGAGGAAGTGCTGGGAATTCGCACCGTCGCCGAGATCGAGGCGCTGCCAGAGGGCACCATCGATCTCGTCTTCGTATGCACACCGGCCAGTGCCAACCCGGCGATGCTGCGGGCGTGCGCAGCGAAAGGTGTGAAGGCGGCGTTCCTCACCAGCGCCGGGTACGGCGAGGCCGGCGAGGAGGGGCGCCGAGCGGAGGCCGAGCTGGTGGCGCTGGCCGACGAGCTGGGCATCCTGCTGGCCGGCCCCAACGGTCAAGGCGTCGTCAGCACGCCCGTCAACCTGTGCGCGCAGATCGTCGCGCCCTTTCCTCCCAGCGGCCGCATCGGTGTGGCCAGCCAGAGCGGCAACTTCGTCAGCAGCTTCCTCAACTACTCGCGCCAGACCGGTGTCGGCATCAGCCGCGCCGTCTCTGCCGGCAACGCGGCAGCGGTCACCCCGGCCGACTACCTCGACTGGTTTGCCGAGGATGCCGCGACGGCGGTCTCGCTCGCCTACGTGGAGGGCATCGTCGACGGGCGCGGCCTGCTCGAGCGGTTCGCATCGGTGGCGGCGCGCAAGCCGCTCGTCGTGGTGAAGGGCGGCGCCACGGAAGGCGGTGCCCGCGCTGCCGCCAGCCACACCGGCGCGCTGGCCGCCGACGACAAGGTGTTCGACGGTGCGTGCCGGCAAGCAGGGGTCACCCGAGCGGTCACCGTCGAGGAAGCCTTCGAAGCGGCTGCCACGTTCGCCACCCAGCCACTGCCCAAGGGCCCCAACACGATCGTGCTCACCACGGCGGGCGGGTGGGGCGTGGTCACCAGCGACGCGATCGTGCGCGATGGCAGGCTGCGCCTGATGGAGCTGCCGGCCGACCTCCAGGCCCAGATCGATACCAAGTTGCCACCGCGCTGGAGCCGCAACAACCCGGTCGACTGCGCCGGTGGCGAAGTGCGCGACACCATCCCCGAGGTGATGGAGATGATCGCCGCTCACCCCGAGGTGCACGCCATCGTGTACCTCGGCATCGGCATTCAGAGCAACCAGGCCCGGCTGATGAAGGAGGGCAGGTTCTACCCCGGCAACGGGTTGGAGCGCATCGTCGCGTATCACGAGCGGCAGGACGAACGCTTCGCCGAGGCAGCCCACGAGCTGTCACAGCGCTACGGCAAGCCCATCCTCACGGCCACCGAACTTGCCGTTGCCGACCCCGACAACGCCGGCCCGAGAGCAGTCCGCGCCACCGGGCGGTTGTGCTACGCCAGCGGGAACCGTGCGGTCACGGCGCTGGGCCACCTGTGGCAGTACGCCCAGTTCCGCGAGCGTCGCGGGTTGGGCAGCGAAGGCGCTCGCTGAATGGCCGGCAGGCGCAGGAACCCGTACCCCGGGTTGGTGGTGGTCGCGCTCTTGCCGGCACTGCTGCTCGGCGGCTGCTGGCGCTTCGCGCAGGGTCGAGCGCCCGACGAGGTGTCAGTGGCGGTCGACGACGAGCAGACGCCGGCGACGTTGCCGGCGGCGCTGGGCACGCCACTGCTCTCCGTGCGCCGTGCGCCCGCCACGCTGTCACGTGCCGCCAACGCCAGCACGTTCACTGCCGAGCTGCAGCCCTTGCTCGACCGCATCGACAGCACCTCGTGCTTCTCGCTGTCGATCGACGGTGCCCCGGTGGCAGCGGTGAACGACACGATCGCGCTGCGCCCTGCGAGCAACGTCAAGCTGATCACGGCAGCGGTGGCGCTGGAGGTGCTCGGCCCCGACTTCGTGTACACGACGACGGTCAACGGGGTCGCCGACAGCGGGGGAGTGGTGAGCGGCGACCTGTACCTCATCGGCGGCGGCGACCCGTTGCTGAGCAGCGAGTGGTGGGATGGTCCGAGTCAGAAGTTCCCTCCGTTCAACGTCACCCCCATCGAGTCGCTGGCCGATGCGGTGAAGGCGGCGGGCATCACCTCGGTGGCCGGCTCGGTGGTGGGCGATGCCTCGCGCTACGACGACGAGTGGTACCTGCCCACGTGGGCCGACTCGCTGCGCTTCACCGAAGGCGGGCCGTTGTCGGCGCTGTTGGTCAACGACTCGCGCGAGGCCGCCGACAGGTCCTCGAACGATCCTGCAGTCGGCGCGGCGACCGTGCTCACGCAGCTGTTGCAGGAACGGGGCATCACCGTTGCCGGTGAGCCGCAGAAGGGCACCGCCGGCGGTGAGCCGGTTCTGGCCTCGGTGACGTCGCAGCCACTGCCGGCAGTGCTGCAGGAGATGCTGACCACCAGTGACAACAACACTGCCGAGCTGATGCTCAAGGAGCTCGGCCTCCAGGCCGGCGGCGCCCCCACCACCAATGCCGGCCTCTCCGTCGTGATGACCACGCTGCAGAAGTGGAGCATCCCGATGGAAGGGGTCACCTTGGTCGATGGCTCCGGCCTTTCCGACGAGAACCGCCTCACCTGCGCCGCACTGTTGGCGGTGCTGCAGCACGGCTCGGTCGACGACGCCGTCGGCCAAGGGCTTCCGCTCGGCGGCCGCGAGGGCGGCACGCTCTACGACGCGTTCCAGGAGGGCGAGCCACTGTCGGGTGTCATCCGCGCCAAGACCGGCACGCTCGACAACACCGACGGCGTGCCCGACAAGCCGGGGACGAAAGCGCTCAGCGGGTACGTGCCGTTGGAGGGAGGCGGGTCGATCGAGTTCGCGATGCTGCTCAACGGCGAGACCATCACCAACAAGACCGAGTACCGACCGATCTGGGAGCTGTTCGCGACCACGCTCGCGGCGTATCCCAGCGGCCCCACCGCGGCGACGCTCGGCCCACGCTGAACCCTGCGCCGGCAGGCACCTCGCGACCAGCACCGCACGACCAGCACCGCACGACCAGCACTGCACGACAGGCACTGCACGACAGGCACATCGTCGGGCGGGCGGGTACCGTGCCCGCATGGCCGTGATGCCCATGTTTCCCCTGGGCAGCGTGCTGCTGCCCAACGGTGTGCTCTCGTTGCACGTCTTCGAGCCCCGATACCGGGCGCTCGTGACCGACTGCGTCGCTGCCGAGCACCACGAGTTCGGTGTGGTGCTGATCGATCGCGGCAGTGAGGTCGGCGGCGGCGATGTGCGCCGCCAGGTGGGCACCGTTGCTCGCATGGTGCAGGTGGCCGAAGTCGACGACGGTCGCTTCGCCGTCATCGCCGTCGGCGTGGCGCGGATGAGGGTGCGCGAGTGGCTCGTCGACGATCCGTACCCGCTCGCCGAGATCGACGTGTGGCCGGATCTCGACGAACTGCCGGATCCCCACGAACCACCGGATCTCGACGAGTTGCTCGGATCGGTCACCCAGCGCACTCGACGGGCGGCGGCGCTGGCGGTGGAGCTGGGTGACGACGCTGCAGACCCCAGCAGCGACATCGCCGACGATCTGCTCACTGCCAGCTACCAGCTCGCTGCGCTGGCACCGATCGGCCCGGCCGACGTCTACTCGCTGTTGTCTGCCGCCGGGCCGGTGGCGCGGCTGACGGCGCTGGCAGCGCTGCTCGACGATGTGGAAGCCATCCAGTCGTTCCGGTTGCAGAGCCCCTGACCTGGCGAAATCAGCCGTTCGGTAGGGGAATGGGGTGAACGCGTGCTACACATAGTGCGTGCCCGAGAAGGACCGTGACACCAAGAACAACGCACCACAGGGCCAGGCCGGCCAGATGGTGCAACTCGTCAAGGACTACGCCCGCCAGGAGACGCTTGGCCCGCTGAAGGGGGCCGGTCGCTGGATCGCGCTCGGTCTGGTGGGCGCGCTGCTCATCGGCACCGCCACCGGCTTCTTGGTGCTCGGTACCTTGCGTCTCGTGCAAACCGAGTGGCCGGGCACGTTCCAGGGGCGCTGGGCCCAGCTCGCGCCCTACGCCTTCGGGTTGTTGTTCTGCGCCATCGTGGCCGGGCTGGCGTTCCGGCGCATCAACAAGCAACCTCTCACCAAGGAGAAGCGCTGACAATGGCCCAGCAACGCATCACGCGCGATGACCTCGAGTCGAAGTTCCGCGAGGCTCAGGGCGGCCTGCAGGGCAAGCTCAACGACAAGAAGCAAACCCTCGTCGCGGTCGCGGCCACCGGTGGGTTCGTGCTGCTGCTGCTGTTCTTCCTGCTCGGCAAGCGCGCCGGCAAGAAGAAGACCACGTTCGTCGAGATCCGGCGGGTGTAGGCGGCGTGGCCCGACCAACGCGCCTGCTGTCGCCCACGGCGCTCCTGCGCCGCAACGCCCTCTACAAGGGTGTGTTCGGCGGAAGCCGTGGTTGGGTGGTCGTCGGGGCCTTCATGTGGGGGCCTCGCGTCTGCCGGCGCCTCTTCGGCAAGACCGAGGAGATCGTCGCGATCGAGCGCTTGCGAGCGGGCCAGTTCGTGCGCTTGGAGTCCATTGCACCGCCTACTCGCAAGCAGCGCAAGGCCCTGCGGCGAGCGCGGTAGCGCACAGCTGCGATTGGTTCGGTGTGGGCGGTTCGGGCTGCAGCCCGGGCACACTGGTGCGATGAAGGTGCTCTTGCGCAATCCGCGCCGCGAACTGACCATCGATGGCAAGCGCAGCGTCAACTCGCTGCTCGCCGAGCTGCAGTTGGCCCGCGAGTCGCATCTGGTCATTCGCAACGGCAC